>OLPE01000118.1_pt1 | contig 90911 bp, 90 predicted proteins | sample 1671901 | NCBI WGS metagenome assembly OLPE01 (sample SAMEA3136624, study PRJEB25190) | human gut metagenome | biome: human gut; feature: human-associated habitat; material: faeces | place: Austria | collected 2013 | reverse complement strand
GCCAGCTCCAACGCGAAAAACGCGTCGTCGCTGTAGGGCTGTCGCCCAATAAGCCTAAAAATAAAGACGCTGGGAATTGGATGTAAGCACATCCTTTCCCAGTGTCTTTATTTTTATCCTTACTCGGCTTGTAGCTTAGCCAAAGTATCTCTTAAGCAGTCCTTCGAATGCTTTTCCGTGACGTGCTTCGTCTCTTGCCATCTCGTGTACCGTGTCGTGGATTGCATCCAGATTTGCAGCTTTTGCACGTTTTGCAAGGTCGAATTTACCAGCTGTTGCACCGTTCTCAGCGTCTACTCTGAGCTCAAGGTTCTTCTTAGTGCTGTCTGTGATAACTTCTCCGAGGAGCTCAGCGAATTTAGCAGCGTGTTCAGCCTCTTCGTAAGCAGCTTTTTCATAGTATAATCCAATCTCCGGGTATCCTTCTCTGTGAGCAACTCTTGCCATTGCCAGGTACATACCAACTTCTGAACATTCTCCTTCGAAGTTTGCTCTTAAATCAGCAAGGATGTCTTCGCTTACACCTTTAGCTACTCCTACTACATGCTCAGCAGCCCATTCTCTCTCACCTGTCTGCTCTTTGAACTTGTCAGCACCTACTCCACAGACTGGACATTTCTCCGGTGCAGCTTCTCCTTCGTAAACATAACCACATACTGTACAAACAAATTTTTTCATAATGTTGATCTCCTTTTCTTATAATTAATTTTTATTGTGTTTTGCAATATCAATATTAGTAATTGTTACTGATATTAATCTACCATACTTATTGAAAAATGTCAATCATTAAATTAACTTTTTTCATTAATTTTTGCCTTTTTTGAAGCATGCCGGACAAATACCAGAAAACAATGTTGTGTGAGATTCTATCAAGCCATCAAAGTTCTTACCTGCAGCTTCGTTCATCTCGTGGAAATACTTTACATCCATATCCAGATCAATGACTGCACCACAGGAAGTGCAGGTAAAATGATAATGTGGCTTCGTACATCCATCAAAACGATCTCCGCCATCCAGCGTAGTGATCTTGAGTGCTTCGCCCATGTCGGCTAAAAGATTCAGATTGCGATATACGGTACCAAGGCTGATGCGCGGAAATTCTTCTTTTACATGCTCATAAACAGTATCTGCAGTAGGATGTTCTGTTGTATGCATAAGATATTCTTTGATACACTCTCGCTGCCTGCTATATTTTAATGTAGCCATAAGCGATCTCCTTTCAATAATAGTAATAATTATTATAATCAGTATAAGATAATGATACAAGATTGTCAACAAGCAATCTGAAAATGTAACAATTTGTAACAAAATACTACATGGAAATGTCGTAGTATATCAAATACTGTAGTGTGATAGAAGCTTAAAAAAGCGTAAATAAGGTTGACATGATTGCTTTTGATGATATAATAATCACGTAACATATGTAACAATTCTGTAATAATTACAAAAGATAAGAAAACATAAAGGAGGGAGTTTATGGATTCTGTTCTTAAGAAAGGATTGTTCTTAGTTACTATAAGTAGCCTTGTGATGGGAATTTCTCCGGAAGTACAGGCTGCGGATACAGATTCTGTTTTACCCGGTGCAGGGATAGAGGAAGTTTTGAATGATTATGATGCTTCTGATCATAAAGTACAGGTAAAAGAGTATCTGGTTCCAACAGAGAAGGGTGAGTATTCAGATATGGCATTTGCGAATGTTCATTCGTTTCTTTATATAAGAAGTGAACCAACAAAGCAAAGTAAGTGGGTCGGCAAGCTTTATCCGGATTATGCAGCGAAAATAAAAGGTCCGGTAGGAGAGTGGACGAAGATCAAATCTGGTGATGTAACCGGATATGTATATTCACAATATATTACAATAGGAAAAAAAGCCCAAAAAAAAGCAAAAGAGATGAAAAAATTTCATTATGCGAGATCCAGAAAAGAGGAAGAAGCAATCCTTGCAAAACAGCGGGAAGCAAGTACAGCCGAAACGAACGATGCGGACGGTGGCAGAGCAGGCAGTGGACAGGCGGTTGTGGAGTATGCCAGCCGTTTTATCGGAAATCCTTATGTATGGGGTGGTACAAGCCTTACACATGGTGCTGACTGTTCGGGGTTTGTACAGTCGGTATATAAGCATTTCGGTATACAGCTTCCAAGAACATCGTCTCAGATGCGCAGTGCGGGAAGAGCTGTTAGCTACAGCAATGCAAGACCTGGAGATGTTATCTGCTATAATGGACATGTAGGAATTTATAAAGGAAACGGGCAGATTGTAAATGCGATTAACCGGGCGCGGGGAATCGGAATCTTGTCGGCTACTTATGCTAATATTATAACAGTAAGAAGATTGTTATAAATTATGAAAATGTAAGACAATAAAGGTGAAAGAAATGAATAATTTCTTTCATCTTTTTTTTGTGCTGTAAAGGAAAAAATCAGAAATAGCAAATTGTACAAAAATGTCATATTTTGAAAAAAGCGACGAAATAAAGTTATCCAAGTTATCCACATCAAAATATTGAAAAAAGGTGGAAAAATCGTACTTTGTTGCAATTTATCCACATTATCCACATTATTCACATCAAAAACGGGGGATTATTTTATGTTAAAAAAAGAACGAATGTTTTGTGGAGTTATAATAAAATTCGATTTTTGTCGAAAAAACTCGGCAAAAATGTTGACATTTAAGATGTCAAATATTAATAGTAAATTATAGGAAAATGTTTATACAATGGGAGTGGAAAGAAATGAGAATATCCAGAAGAGGAATTTACACGAGGAATTACACGAGGAAATCCCATGAAAATGTTTACATGATGAAGAAAAACGGATATAATAAATACCACTGAAGAGAAAAGGAGGTGTCATGATGGCACAGGTTTCTAAAGATATGACAATCGGTGAAGTTCTTGCTATGAACCCGGAGGTAGCTCCGATCCTTATGGAGATTGGAATGCACTGTCTTGGTTGCCCGGCTTCTCAGGGAGAAAGTCTTGCTGAGGCTGCTATGGTTCACGGAATCGACAGCGATTTATTAGTAGAAAAGATTAATGCATTTCTGGCTGCACAATAAGCCAGAATATAAAAGCAGTTTTCGATAATTATCGAAAACTGCTTTTTTCATGCTTAAAATTCCATATTCAAACTGTAATCTGTGGGATGTACAATTAAATAGCTGCGAGCAGCTGGATTGCATTGTCTGCAACAAGTGCTTCGCAATGTTCTTCGAGAAAAGCAAGGATAACTCCGGATGTCTTCTCGGAAGTACCGTATTCTGTCAGCATATTACAGATACGGTTGAAATCGTTAGCAGAATGTTCAGACTGGGATAATGCCAGAATATAAAGGTCTTCTGCCTGATCTTTGTATAAGGTGTTGGAACCGGTGTACATCGTGTTCAAAAGACGAGATGCTAAAAGCACATTGTCCATTGTGGCAAATGAAAACAAGCGAATCTTTGCTACCGGAGAATCTTCAGCAGCTGCATTGCTTTCGGAGTTCTCGTCAGTGGCAGAAGCTACATTTGCAGAATCTGTTCTGGCAGAAGAATCTGTTGCCTGTGCATCGGACGGAGAATCTGTCTTGTCCCTGCTTTCGGCTACATCCATCTTCTCTTTTACTTTGCCAAGAAGATCCAGAAGTGTCTCTGCTCCTTCGAGCTTATTCACTGTTTCGGATTTTTTAGCATCGTTCTCACCCGCCGGTGACGGAGAAAACTTAGAAAATCTGGTGTCAAGTTCTTCCGGATCTTCTACTTTAGTAATTATCAGCACGATAGAATCGGAAGAAGCCGGAATTGCCTCGATCATAAGAGGAATGTCGTTGGCTTCAAATCCAAATTCAAAGGCTGCCTGTTGCATCATATCATGGAAAAGTGATTTTGCTTTTTCGGTTCCATAAGCCAGTTCGCTCAATTGAAGCTGGCGTTCGGCCAAGTCAGCACGTGTTAAAGTACAACGTATCTGATTGTCACTTATTTTCTCAATCTTCATATTCATCACTTCCTTCTAGTTTAGTATAGCATAGAATTTTTTGTATGTTAAATAAAATAAATATAAAATGAAAAAAGGACTTGCTTTTTAAAAAGCTGTCCGCTATAATGACGTTACTAAAAGATAGTTTTCCCGAATAGCTACATTCTTAGAACAAAGGAGGGAAATTTTTTTAACTTTTCTGATATAGCATCTTTATTTCAAAACTATCAACAGATCAATAACATTATCGAACGTCGTTTCAGACAGACATTATCACAGAAATTAAGATCAACATCAACCTATTATGTAAATGAATACAATGCCTTACTGTCTTTTGGTTTAAGCTGCAGGAGGAGAAAAGTGTATCACAATTACAGCATTTTCTTTTGGAGTCTCTGGTATATGCAGCCGTAGTTATTATATGGGAACGGGCATTGAGAAGGAGGAATCCATGGGAGACCATCAGGAACAGCAGGTTCATAGTCTGTTTTCTGAGTTGACAGATTATGAAAAAGAAGGGATTCATATATTGCTGAATGGTCTGCCCGCAAGCCCTATGCAAGTCGTGCAGGCGCATATTATGCGGGAAGACTCAGTGTATATGCGAGATTATGTGTTGAATGAAAAAGGAGACATCAAGGAGCTGTGTTTTAACAACGTGGATCAACGAATTTCGGAACACGAATACCCCTCAAACTAGATTTTGTCAAATAAATAATGACGGGGCACATCTGTTTTGCTATAATAAGGTCTGACAGGAGGTACAGCATGGAAGAAAAAGATATGCAGCCGATGCAGCCGGAAGGCAGCTCACTGACAGGCAGACGAATCAAGGATGGTGCCAGAACGCCAGTTGCGGGCAGAAGAAGTAGCGCTTCAGAAGAACCAGGGATTTCCGGCAGAACAGGAAATTCCGGAAGATCAAGGATTTCCGGAAACAGAAGACTGGTAAGAAGAAAACCGCAATCCAGACGGAGAAGACAGCGGAATCTTATCATTAAGATGAGTGTCGTCCTGATATTACTGATCGTAGCTGTTGTAGGGACATTTTTGTGGAAAAAATACAGCCCTTCCAAGGAGAAAGCTGATCTGAATAAATATTATGGAATAGAAAAGAAAGGCCAGGTGGCGATCACAGTAAATAATAAGGTCGTGGATCCGCATGGTATGATATCCGATGGAAAGCTCTATGTGCAGTATGATGTGATCAGGGATTATGTAAACAGCAGATTTTACTGGGATCCGAATGAGAATATTTTATTGTATACACTGCCGAAGGACATGGTATCAGTCGAGGTCGGAAGCAAAGACTATATGGTGTCCAAGGAACGTAAGAGCGAGAAATATGTCATTGTTAAGACAGAAGGAAATACAGCTTATATTGCGCTTGATTTTGTTCAGCAATATACAAACATTGAGTATGAGGTATATGACAACCCGAGCCGTGTAATGATCGTCAGTGACTGGGGCAAGAAGAAAGTTGCCGAGGTTAAGAAGGATACTCAGGTTCGTTACCGCGGTGGTGTGAAGAGTCCGATCCTTTCAGAGGTCAGCAAAGATGATACAGTTACGATTATTGAAAACGAAGGATCATGGGAGAAAGTCCGCACAAAAGACGGATTTATCGGCTATGTGAAAGACAGTGCACTCAGGACACCGGAGACCAAGAATGTAACCAGAAAATTTAACGAACAAAAATTTACCAGTATCAAGAAAGATTACAAGATTAACCTGGCATGGCACAATGTAACCAATAGTTCCGCTAATAACGGAGTGCTTGAAAAGATAGCAAAAAGTAAAGGGCTTACAACACTTGCGCCGACCTGGTATCATGTAGCAGATACGGAAGGTAATATAAAGTCAATCTCATCGACAGATTATGTGAACTATGCACATAAAGCGAATATTGAAGTGTGGGCGACCGTCAGAGATTTTGACGGAGGAATCAATTCGCAGAAAGAATCTTATGAATTATTAAGCCATACTTCACGGAGAGAGAAGCTGATCAATCAACTGGTTGCAGCGGCATTGCAGACCGGAATTGACGGAATTAATGTTGATTTTGAAAAGATATCAAAAGAATGTGGTGAACATTATATTCAGTTTATCCGCGAATTATCTGTAAGATGCAGACAGAATGGTCTGGTATTATCCGTGGATAATTATGTTCCGAAGGGCTATAACATGCAGTATAACCGTAAAGAGCAGGGAATCGTAGCAGATTATGTTATCATTATGGGTTATGACGAACATTTTGCAGGATCACCGGAAGCCGGTTCTGTTTCTTCTTATAATTATGTAAAAGAGGGAATCTCTGAGACGTTAAAAGAAGTTCCGGCAAATAAAGTGATCAGCGGAATTCCATTTTTCACGCGGCTGTGGGAAGTAAGAGCGAAAACGGAAGATGAACTTGCACAAGATGCAGGTACAGCGAACGAAGAGTATACCAACAAAGTAACAAGCAAGGCACTTGGTATGGACAGTGCACAGGCTGTAGTCAAAGAAGCCGGTGTCAAGACGACATGGGATGATGAGACGAAGCAGAATTTCGCAAGCTGGACTTCCGGAGATACGACTTACAGCATCTGGCTGGAAGATGAGAAGTCTATGGAGTACAAGCTTCAGCTCATGAAGAAGAATAAGCTTGCAGGTACAGCTGAATGGGCACTCGGACAGGAAAATTCAGATATCTGGCAACTGATCCAGAAGTATGTAAATTAAATATTGAGAGAATAAACATATAAAATGCCTCCGGCAGACATATATTATGAAGAATAAAGTCTGGCTGGAGGTATTTTTTTTGCATTTTCCAAATATCCGAAAGAACCGGCATATGACGGATGCGACAGGGAAGAAAATAGAATTTATACTGATTCTTCTGGCGCTTATGGTACTTGTACTGCTTAGTAAAAAATTGGAAAAATATGCATCAGGAGAGATTGTAAAACTGGCAGAAAAAGAGAAAAAATCGCAGGTGATTGTGCTGGATGCCGGGCATGGCGGAAGTGATCCGGGAAAGATCGGAGTACATGAAGAAAAAGAGAAAGAGATTAATCTGGAGATTGCTTTAAAAGTAGAGAAAATGCTGAAAAAGAAGAAAATAAAAGTAATCATGACAAGAACAGATGATCAGATGTTGGATGATCAATCGGATGCAGGACAAAAAGTCCGGGATCTGCGGGAACGGGTAAGAAAAATCAACGGGGAAAAGCCGGTATTTGCAGTCAGTATTCACCAGAACAGTTACCCGGACGCCGGAATCCATGGGGCGCAGGTGTTTTATTACCGCCATTCGGCAGAGAGTGAACAGGCTGCAAAGACAATGCAGGAAGCATTGCGGGCAGCAGATATCGGAAATACAAGACAGGCGAAAGCAAACGATACTTATTATCTGCTGAAACGGACGGAGGTGCCGATAATTATTGTAGAATGTGGCTTTTTAAGTAACCCGGAAGAAGCAAAAAAACTGACAACTCCGGAATATCAGGACGATGTTGCGAAAGCAATTGTAAATGGAATCGTAACTTGTATGGAGAAATGGAGTGTAGTATAATGAGACACATGGAAACGATTATAAAAAGAGTAAAAAAAGGACAATTGGATAAAGATAGTATTGAGATGGCAGGAGCCATTTTAAAAAAAGGCGGACTGGTTGCATTCCCAACAGAGACAGTATACGGACTGGGTGCAGATGCGTTGAATGAGAAGGCAGCAGAGAAGATTTATGCTGCAAAAGGAAGACCTTCCGATAATCCACTGATTGTACACATTACGAATCTTGGTGCATTGGAAAAAATTACAAAAAATGTTCCGGAGGAGACGAAAAAAATCGCAGATGCATACTGGCCGGGACCGCTGACGATGATTTTTGAGAAGAGCGAAGCAGTTCCGTATGGAACGACAGGTGGGCTGGATACTGTAGCTGTGCGTATGCCGAGTGATGAAGTAGCGCGTGCGCTGATTGATGTGGGCGGTGGATATATTGCAGCACCGAGTGCGAATACATCAGGCAGACCAAGCCCGACAATGGCAGAGCATGTAGAAGAGGACCTGACCGGAAGAATTGATATGATACTGGATGGAGGACCGGTGTCTATCGGACTGGAATCGACAATTCTGGATATGACGGTTACACCGCCAATGATCTTAAGACCGGGTGCGATTACAAAGGAGATGCTGGAAGCATGTATTGGCGAGGTGACAGTTGATAAGGCGGTCATTAAGCCGAACCAACGGCCGAAAGCACCGGGTATGAAGTACCGGCATTATGCGCCGAAAGCAAACTTAAGCATTGTAGAAGGTGAGATGTCAAAGGTTATTTCAAAGATCAATGAACTGGCAGCAGAGCAGGTGAAAGCCGGACATAAAGTTGGTATCATTGGAACCGAAGAGAGTGTAGCTAATTATATCTGTGGAGATGTGAAGTCTATCGGAACCAGGGAAGACGAGTCTACGATAGCCGTTCATTTATTTGCCATTCTGCGGGAATTTGATGCCGATCAGGTCGATTATATTTACAGCGAATCTTTTGATACCGAAGGAATCGGAAGCGCGATTATGAACCGTTTGTTAAAAGCGGCAGGACATCATGTCATAACGGTTTAAACAAACCAATATTATAAATTGATATTTTAAAATCAGAACAAGTGTCAAATGAGGAGGAAAAACATGTCTAAAGTACAGGTTATGGATCATCCATTGATCCAGCACAAAATCAATTGCATCCGCAAAGAGGATGTAGGAACAAAGGAATTTCGTCAGATCGTCAGTGAGATTGCTGCATTAATGTGTTTTGAAGCAACAAGAGATCTGAAGCTTCAGGATGTAAAAATCAAGACACCGATCTGTGAGATGGTGGGTAAAGAATTAAGTGGAAAGAAACTGGCAGTTGTTCCGATTTTAAGAGCCGGTCTTGGTATGGTTGATGGAATGTTAAGCATGATCCCGACTGCAAAGGTTGGACATATTGGTCTGTACCGTGATCCGGATACTTATGAACCGGTTGAATATTATTGCAAATTACCGGCAGACTGCGATGAGAGAGAAGTGTTTGTCGTAGATCCGATGCTTGCTACAGGCGGTTCCAGCGTGGCTGCTATCCAGATGCTGAAAGACAAAGGCGTAAAACATATCCGTTTTATGTGCATTATTGCAGCACCGGAAGGTGTAGAACGTATGCAGAAAGAGCATCCGGATGTAGATGTTTATATCGGTGCACTGGATGAGCGTCTGAATGAACATAAATACATTGTTCCGGGACTTGGCGATGCAGGAGACCGTATTTTCGGAACAAAATAATTGGTGGAGGATGGCAGATGGGAAGCAAAAGAGAAGATTATATCAGCTGGGATGAATATTTTATGGGGGTTGCGCTTCTGTCTGGAAGACGCTCCAAAGATCCCAATACACAGGTGGGATGTTGTATTGTAAGTCAGGATAACAAGATTTTATCTATGGGATATAATGGACTTCCTACCGGCTGTTCAGATGATGAATTTCCATGGGTAAGAGAAGGCGACAATCCGCTGGAGACCAAGTATGTTTATACGGTTCACAGTGAATTGAATGCGATACTCAATTACCGTGGCGGAAGTCTGGAAGGCGCAAAATTATATGTATCTTTATTCCCGTGCAATGAATGTGCAAAAGCGATCATTCAGGCGGGGATCAAAGAAGTGATTTACGACAGCAACAAGTACAAGGGAACGCCGTCCGTGTGCGCATCTATGCGGATGTTTGATGCAGCGGGAGTCCGTTATCATCAATATCACCGGACGAACCGTGAGGTACGGCTGGAGCTTTAAAGCGTAGGATGACAGAATTGTGAGAATACGAAACAATTCGTAGGGCATCTTTTAAGAATAAAACTTAAAAAAGGACGATATACTGGAAGAAGAACAACCTTAATATCATAAAATGAGAAAGAAGGAATTACATATGCCGGGATATCGGACGCAGGTGCTTGTAAATTTTGTAGTCAGAGCTGTGATAGGAACAGCCTTGATCTTTTTTGTAAATCAGTTTTTAAACGCAAGAGGAATTGACATCCGGGTTGGAATGAACCCGGTGACAGTAGTGACTTCCGGTGTACTTGGTACACCGGGAGTTGCTTTATTATATGGAATTTCTTTTTATAGAGGATTCTGAATGCAGTAGGCGACACTGCAGAAATATTTATCCGGAGCCGGAAGTGCCTGAACCCGCCAGAGCGGATATTTTGTGAGCTGGTACAGACCGGAATCTGAATCGATCTCATCAATACGGAAGGAATCTGCGGAAATGGTAAATCCGGTTCCGATTCCTTTTAAAAATGCTTCTCGTATCGTCCAGTAACGGAAAAAAAGCTGTGTACTTTCCCACTCCGGTAAATGTGCGAATCGCAGTTCTTCATCCGGGTGAAAGAAACGGTGGACAAGGTGGCTGCTGCGTGCATTTTCACGTATTTTTTCGATGTCGATACCGACCGGGGAAGAAAAGGAAAATGCAAACGCAATCTGCTCTTCCGAATGAGAGAGATTAAAGGAAAGCCGTGGCAGATGTCCCAGACCTCTGACTGTAAGTGCATCATAATCCAGATAAAGTTTGCCATGTGTGCCTGTACGAAGCACAAGTTCTTCCGGTGCAATGTGCAGATATTTTCCAAGCAGCAGACGTAAGAGAAAGCGCGCAGTCTGATGCTGGATACGGTCTTTCCTCTGTGAATAACCGGCAATCCGGTTCCGTTCTTCTGTGGAAAGAATTTGCGTATCCTGTGCATCTGGTGGGAAATCTTCTGTTTTAAAAAACCAGACGTCTATCGTCTGCATTGGCAGGGTAAAAGCTGCCGAAGATAAATCTGAAAAGTGATAAATATTTATATTCATGTTGTTATTTCCTGACTGTTTTTTATTAGTATTATATCTTTTGATGTGAAATTTGTATAGAATTTTAAGGAAAATGAAGAACGAAATTTTGGCAGAGTTTCACAAAGATAGAAATTTTCAGAAAAAAGGATAGACAGGAAATAACCGGTAGAGTATAATCGTCCTACAAGTCAAATCTAAGACTTGTGTTGATCTGTTGAAAATAATAATTCTAAGTAATTCGTGCCGTATCGGCGTAGGATTCAATGAAGTGCAACAAGTACATAAGAGTATCAAATCGCAGCGAAAGCGGGCGTAGAAGAAGTGTTTTTACACAGGAGGCAGGCATATGTGAGTAACGGGAATTTAATTATATGTGATCCGGAAGAAGGATATGCGCAGGCACTTGCTTATTATCTGATGCATAAAAAGGAATTTGGCATGGAAGTGCAGGTGTATGACCGGATAGAAAAAGTGCAGGAAATTGCAGACAGAACGAAGATACAGATTTTATTTGTGGCAGCAGAGTACGAAGCAGAAGAACGGAAGAAAGTACCGGCAGAGCAGAAATTTCTGCTGACCGGTGCAGGGAACAGCCAGGTTCTGGAAGATGAGACGGCATTATATAAATATCAGTCGGGAGAGAAGATCGTAAAGCTGCTTCTGGAAAATATTGATGCTCAGGAGTCGGAAAATATTCTCCTCGGACAGGCAGCAGGAAAGCAGGCAGTGAGACTGATCGGCGTGTATTCACCGGTTCACAGGATCGGAAAGACGTCTTATGCATTAAAGCTTGGAGAAGAACTGGCAGTGAATGCGAATGTATTATATCTCAACCTGGAACTGTATAGTGGTATTGGCGGACATTTTGCAGGAGAAGGACAGACGTTGTCGGATCTTCTGTATTATGCGAGACAGGAAAAAGGAAATCTTGGTTTATTTCTTACAACGATCGTGCAGCATAGAAGACATCTGGATTATGTACATCCAATGGCGGTCGCAGAAGACGTAAAGGCAGTAAGTGTGCAGGAATGGAAAGATCTGCTTATGAAGATCGCAGAACAGAGTATTTATGAGATGATCGTACTTGATATTGATGAAGGACTCCCACAGGTATATCAGTTATTGCGGGTGTGTACAGAAGTACATGTTCCGGAGATAAGGGACTGTTATGCACAGGCGAAGATCCGGCAGTTTGAACAGGAACTTACGCTTCTGGGTTACGAAGATGTATTGCAGAAAATCAAAAGGAAGGATGTACATGATTGAGGCGGAACAGTTACATGCGAGGATTCTTGAAAAACTGGATCTGACAAGAGAAGTGGAAGATGAAGAACTGACCGGGATTATTTATCAGGTATTACAGGAAGCCGGGCAGAAAGAATATATTCCGCTGAAGATAAGGACAGCGCTTGGAAAGGAACTGTTTAATGCGTTCAGAAAACTGGATCTTTTACAGGATTTTCTGGAGGATGATGAGATTACTGAAGTGATGATCAATGGAGTACAAAGCATTTTCTATGAAAAACATGGAAAGCTGTATGAAGCAGAGAGACATTTCTTGTCCAGGGAGAAACTGGAAGATGTGATACAGCAGATTGTGGCGGGTTCAAACCGTATCGTCAATGAAGCATCACCGATCGTAGATGCGAGGCTGCCGGACGGCTCCCGAGTGAATGTCGTGCTTGCTCCGGTTGCGTTGAACGGACCAATCGTAACGATCCGTAAGTTTCCCAAAGATGCAATCACAATGGAGCAGCTGATTGCATGGGATTCCGTTAGCGAGGAAGTTACAGAATTTCTTGCTATGCTTGTAGTAGCAGGATATAACATATTTATCAGTGGAGGAACCGGTTCCGGGAAGACCACATTTCTAAATGCATTATCTCAATATATACCCAAAACAGAACGAATTATTACGATTGAGGACAACGCAGAGTTAAAAATACAGGATGTAAGCAACCTAGTCAGCCTGGAAGCCAGAAATGCAAATGTTGAAGGGAACGGAGCGATTACGATCCGTGATCTGATCAAATCGGCGTTGCGTATGCGACCGGATCGTATTATTGTCGGTGAGGTGCGCTCGGCGGAAGCAATAGATATGCTTCAGGCATTTAACACCGGACATGACGGGAGCCTTAGTACCGGACATGCGAACAGTCCAAAGGACATGCTCGCAAGACTGGAGACAATGGTATTAATGGGAATGGATATTCCGCTTCCGGCGGTCAGAAGACAGATTGCGTCCGGGATTGATATCATTGTCCATTTGGGAAGATTACGGGATAAGAGCAGGAAGCTGCTGGCAGTTACAGAAGTGATGGGATACGAAGCCGGAGAAGTGATACTGAAACCATTATATACATTTGAAGAGACAGGAGAAGTACATGGGAAGATTCAGGGGATCTGGAGAAAAGAACGAGAGCTTGAAAATATCACAAAATTACTGGCAGCAGGCTGTAAAACCGGCAGAACGAATGAAAATGGCAGGGCAGACAGCTGCGCTTCTCGCACTGACTGCATGGCTCTATTACCGGGAAATCTGGGCAGTGGTGTTTCTGATACCGGTCGGAATTCTGTATTACCGGATGAAGAAAAAGGAATGCGTGAGGAAAAAACAACAGGTGTTTCTTTTGGAGTTCAAAGAGATGATCCAGAGTCTTGCTGCGGGACTGAACACAGGATATTCAGTGGAAAACGCAGTGCGAGAGACGCAAAAAGAATTAATGATGGTCTATCCCAAAGAGGCAGTTATTTCTAAGGAACTGGCAGTCATGACAAGAAAACTGAGGCTTAGTATGTCGATGGAACAGGTATTTGATGAGTTCGCAAGGCGGGTAGATATGGAAGATGTACGGAATTTTTCAGTTGTATTTACAGCAGCGAAAAAAAGTGGTGGAGATATGATCGCGATCATTCGGAACACTGTGGATCAGATCAGCGGAAAAATAGAGGTAAAGAGGGAGATCGAAACACTTCTTGCGGCAAAGAAATATGAATATAAAGTAATGTCGATCATTCCCTATGCCATTATCGCTTATATGCGGCTGAGTTTTCCGGAATTTATGTCTTACCTGTATGGAAATGTATTAGGAATCGGGGTGATGTCTGTATGTTTGGGAATCTATGCCGGCGCATACGTGCTTGGTGCAAAAATGGTAGATATCGAAGTCTGAGCGTGGGTATTGCTGTGAGCATGTTCATTCTGGGGCTTACACTTCTGGCGGTGGATTTCGGACAGACACGGACAGCGATGAAAGATGGGTTGACAAGAAACCCATCCGGGAAAGGAAGCAGTATGCATGATCTGGAAGCGGTTATCGGCGATTCACAGAAAGAAAAACTGAAAATTGAAGTTGGAGAACAGGAATATACAAAACAGGATATGAAGAAATTTTTCCGGCGCTGTATCAGAAAAATTGAGAAGCAGATGCCGGGAGAAAATGAATCACTGGATCATGTAGAACAGAACCTTAATCTGATGACAACGCTGGAAGGAGAACCGGTGGAGATAAGCTGGGAATTATCGGAATACAAGGTTATGAATGTATATGGTGAGATCCAGAAAGAACATGTTCGGACAGACGGTACGCCGATCGAGCTTCATGCAGTACTGACTTATACGAAAGACCGGATGGAACAGGCAAGATACAGTTGTGCTGCAGTGATTTATCCGGAGTCACTCAGCGGAAATAAAAAAGAAACAGCAAGACTGAAAGAGAAAATTGAAGAAAAAGAAAAAGAGACACGGGAAAAGAAACGTTTTGTCCTGCCACAGACACTAGGGCAGAAAGCGGTGAAATATTACCGGGAGATGGATTACCGGGGACTGATCGTAATCGTGATGGGTATTCTTACGGGTGTGCTTTTGTGTGCACTGGAGAAACAGAAAGACGATGAAGCGAAAAAAGAACGGCAGAAGCAGATGCTTCTGGATTACCCGGAAGTTCTGAACAAACTGACGCTGTATTTAGGGGCAGGAATGACATTAAAACGGGCATGGTGGAAGATTGTAACAGATTATGAAGCACAGAGAGAAGTCTGGGGTGAACGTTTTGTATATGAAGAAATGAAACAGACCTGTTATGAGATGGAAAGCGGCGTCATGGAGTCAGAGAGCTATGAGCGTTTCGGCAGAAGATGCGAAAGGCAGGAGTATATACGACTCGGCGCACTGCTGTCACAGAATCTGCGTAAAGGTGGAAAAGGACTGGGACAATTGCTGAAAACAGAAGCCATACAGGCGCAGGAAGAACGGAAAGCACACGCAAAGAGAGCAGGAGAAGAAGCAGGAACGAAGCTGTTACTTCCAATGTTTCTGATGCTTGCAGTTGTTCTGGTGATTGTGATCGTACCGGCATTTTTGTCGGTGCAGTTGTAGGTATACTTAAAATGTAAATGGTGTGAAAGAAAAAGGGATACAAAAGTAAAATGAAAATATGAAAAGGAGCGGAAATTATGTGGAGATGGTATCGGTTGAAACAGGTTTTACAGGAAGAAGACGGAATTGGTGTAGTGGAGGTTATTTTAATTCTGGTCGTGCTGATCGGTCTGGTTTTAATTTTCAAATCACAGCTGACCAGTCTGGTAGAGACGATTTTCGAGAAGATCACCAGCGAAAGTTCGGGAATATAGGAGGATAGAATGATGGTGTCAGGTGCAAAAAAAGGAGAAGTGACAGCCTATCTTAGCCTGATATTTATTCTGTTTATATCATTTGTCGGGGGCATTATGGAAAGTGCCTCCGTACAGATGGCAAAAAATTACAGGCGTACGGATATGAACCGGGCAATGGAGTCCGTATTTGCAGAGTATCAGAAAGAGCTTCTGGATGAATATGAGATTTTTGCATTGGAAGCAACTTATGAAACAGGGACGTATGGCGAAAGAAATATAAAGAAACGGCTGGAATTTTATGGGGCTGAAGGAATGGAACAGTCTGTGAAACGGCTCAGCCTTTTGACGGATCATGGCGGACAGCCTTTTCTTGAACAGGTGGCGGTTTATATGGAAGAGAAGTATGGAATGGATAAAGTGAAAGACCTGACAGGAAAAAGCGCAGATTGGAAAACACAGGAAGAAGAAGCGGGAAAATACGAAGAAAATGAGAAGAAACAGCAGGGAGAACTGGATCAGTTATTAGAAGAAAATGAAGGAGAACTTCCAGAGAAAGATAATCCGATTGCCCATGTAGCAGGTCTTAAAAAGTCGTCTCTTCCGGAATTGGTGATGCCGAAAGGAAAAGAAGTATCTGACAAGCAGATGAACCTGGCGGACACACTGGAATACAGAGGGAAAAGAGAGGGTTATGGTGACTTCTCGGATGTATCGGAAGGAATTGGAAAGTTAGATCATTTGCTTTTGGGAGAATATCTGATGGAACATTTCCCTGATGCAACAAAAGCAGGACGAAAAGGAGACCTGCTGGATTACCAGTTGGAGTATTTTCTGGAAGGAAAAGGAAGCGACCGGGAGAATCTGGAAGCTGTTGTAAAGAAACTGCTGATGTTACGTTTTGTTCCTAATTATATATATTTGCAAGGAAATGCTGCAAAAAAAGCAGAAGCGAAGGCGATGGCATTATCGCTTTGTGCGGTTCTTGCAGTTCCGGCGGTAACAGAGGCGGCAGCGCAGGTAATTCTTCTTGCATGGGCGTATGGAGAGTCGCTTGTAGATATACGAAGCCTGCTGGGAGGAGGGAAGATACCGCTTGTCAAATCAGATGAAAACTGGCAGTTATCTCTGGCGGGATTGTTGAAATTAGGTGAAGACGGAGATTTGAATGATGGAAAAGACTGCAAAGAAGGACTGGGATACCGGGACTATGTGCGCATGTTGTTATTTCTCACGAGTAAGGAGAAATTAGGACTTCGTGCACTGGATATGATCGAAGGTACATTGCGGGGGCGGTTCGGACTTGTTTTCTTCCGTGCAGACCAGTGCATCAGCAAGATAGAAATGAAAAGTACCTGCAAACTGCGGCGTGGGATTACTTATCAGTTTCCAACTTACTATGGATATCGCTAGGGGTGAAGACAGATGCTCTTTCGGACAAATAAAGAAAAACTTTTCATAGAACGAAGAAAGGAGAAGGATTCGTGCCATGATAAAAAATTATAAACTCCCCTTAAGACCTATCGAACGGACATCGTCTGAAAGAGTATCTGTCTTTACCTCTCGAAAAGGAAGTATCACAGTTGAGGCGGCTATAGCAGTGCCGATATTTTTCCTTGCAGTAGTCTGTCTTTTGTATTTGATGGAGATGATGGCAGTGCAGACGGCAGTGCGAAGTGGACTACAGTACGCAGGAAAAAGGGCAGCGCAGGAATGTGCTATAAAACCTTTTATGCAGACGAAGCAATTGGAAAAGGAAGTGGTTGAAGGAATCGGTGCTGATCGGTTAGAGAGAAGTATTGTGGAAGGTGGCAGTGCAGGAATCGACTGCAGTCATTCGCAGATGTCAATACGGACAGGAATTGCGAATCTACAGGCGGAATACAGGATTCGTGTTCCAATTCCGATGTTTTCCATCCCTACGATTACATGTGGTGTGGAATTAAAGATCAAGGTGTGGACTGGTTATGAAAAAGAAGGATTTGGAGATCAGCAGAAAGAAACGGTATATATCACAGAAACAGGAATGGTTTACCACAGGGATTATCACTGTGCTTATCTGGATCTGACGATTAAGAGTGTGTCAAATGGACAACTGGATACTCTGCGCAACAGCAGTGGTGGGAAGTATCATCCTTGCGAGCACTGTCATCCGGCAAATGCAGGATCGGTATTTATTACCAATTATGGAAACCGGTATCACAGTTCTGTCTTGTGCAGTGGACTAAAGCGTACAGTATATGCCATTCCGGTGTCGGAGGCAGCAGGAAAAGGAGTGTGTTCAAAATGTGGAAAATAAGTCAGATGGTCTGCCTTGGGATTCTGGCAGGTATGTCTGTTACGGATTTATTATATCGGAAAGTGTCTGGAGAGCTTCTTGCGGCAGCGGGAATTGGAGCAGTCATTTTTCAGATATGCTATGGAAAATGTAATGTCTGGATTCTTGGCGGTGGAATTGCAGTCGGATTATGCTTCCTTGGGATAAGCAGACTGACAGGTGAAGGAATAGGATATGGAGACAGCATCATGATTCTGTTGCTTGGAATTTATCTGGGAATCTGGAAATTGCTGATTGTACTCTCTGGTGCATTTTTTCTTCTCGCACTGGCTGCGGTCGTGTTACTTAGTTATTACAGTATCCGGGGAAAGGGTATGGCGCAAGGAGCTGTGGGGATGAAGAAAATATCCCGTAAGTATGCACTTCCCTTTTATCCATTTCTGACATGTGGATATATATTGTATCTGGTCAGTTGGAAATAGAGCTGGGAGAAGACAAAGCTGAGAGGAGGCAGAAGTGTGAAAAGAAGAAAATTATCAGGAAGCATGACCGTAGAGATGTCTTTCTTAATGCCGATGATATTATTTCTGATCATGGGGTGTATTTTGGCGGTTTTTTACTATCATGATAAAAATATTCTCGGTGCGGCAGCATATGAGACAGCAGTGGTCGGAAGTACAAAAGCAAGGGAAAAAGATGGCGTAGAAACAGGAAAATTACAGGCATTATACAGAGAGCGGATAAGAAAAAAATGCGTTTTATTTCCAACGGGTCGAGCAAATGTAACCGTCGGAAAAGAAGAGATAGAAGTGACGGTAACCGCGAAAAAAGGAAAATTCAAAGTAGCGGTCCGAAAATGTGCTGCCGTTACAGAACCGGAAAGGAAGATCCGGGAGAAAAAGAAACTGGAGGAATTGGCAAATGGAGCGAAAAATAACAATTGAGGAAGAGACAGAATACAAAGAAGATTATCAGATGCGTATGCTGATGAGTAATGAAATTATAGGAATATTGCCGGTGAGAGGTAGAGGATTTAACGGGCGAAGTTGCTATGATTATAATGTGAGCGGCAAGATTTCTATGCGGGCAATGTATGAGCGAAATGAAATCAGTGCGAAAGACATAAAAATATTTCTGGAATGTTTAAGTATGGCGCTTGAGGAAGTGCAAAAATATCTGTTGGACATTCATTGTATATTATTAAACCCGGAATATATTTTTTATGAGGAGGAGCAGTTTTATTTCTGCTATTATCCACCGAAGACATCGGAATTATGGAAAGACCTGCATGAATTGACGGAGTATTTTGTCAAACATGCAGATTATCAGGATGAGGAAAGTGTACAGACGGTCTTTTTTTTGCATAGAGAGACGATGGAAGAAAATTACAGCCTGGATAAGATTATGACAAAGATTCTCTATCAGGAGGATGAGCAAAAAGAAATCAGAGAGAATGAGGACAGAGAGATACAGAAAAAGGAGGTGCAAAACAGGAGGAATCTGTGGGAAAAAGAGGAAGTGCGGTATGATACGAGAGAACATGACTGGATCGCAGAGCAGGAGATGGGAAGCCTAATCATGGAAGAGACGGAGAATCTGTGGACACCGGTAAGGCGTTTCCTTAGAAAACACAAGAAGCCACGCTGGGGTGAATGGGATGATCTTCATATTGAAGAGGAAGAATTATAGATACAATTATGGATGGAATTGTAAAAGAAATTTTGATTTTTATATGTAATATATGCTATACTCAAGAAAAGATATCAGATAATTTGAAAGTGTGGTCTGACTAAATGAGATATAAACAGGAAAAAGCGCCCTGTACAGTTTTATTGATTCTGGCAAATATTATTGTATTCTTTGTACTGACAGCAAAAGGAATGACCGAGGATGCGGAATTTATGCTTGGACATGGAGCCATGTATGTTCCTTATATTATAAATCGTGGAGAATACTATCGATTGTTTACGAGCATGTTTATGCATTTTGGATTCGATCATCTTGCGAATAATATGGTAATGTTGCTTGTTATAGGATGGAATCTGGAAGGTGAGATTGGAAAAATTAAGTTTTTGATCATATATTTCTTAAGTGGGCTGAGTGGGAATATCTTATCAGCACTCTGGGATATGCAAACGGGTGATTATGCGGTATCCGCAGGCGCATCCGGCGCAATCTTCGGGATTGTGGGAGCAATTTTATATGTAGCAATTCGTAACCGCGGCCGGATTGGAACGATTACCGGTCGCGGCATTCTATTTATGATCATATTGAGTCTGTACTATGGATTTACCAGTGGCGGTGTGGATAATTTCGCACACATTGGTGGTCTGGTATCTGGTTTCGTTCTTGCAGTGTTATTGTACTGGAAGAGAAAGCGTAAATACCGTGAAAGTGCCTGGGACTGAGGTGGCAGTAAGTGTTCCGCCATGGGACGTGGCAATTCTCCGGGCCAGCGCAAGGCCAAGACCGGTTCCATCTTTTTTATAAGTGACGAATGGCTCAAAGATCTTATCACATTGTTCCGATGTGATACCGCAGCCATTGTCCCGGATCTCGATTACAAGAGACTGTTCTGCAAGACGGGCTTCCAGAAAAATGGAAGGAAGCTGTTCCGGGTTTTTCAAAGCCGGACTGAGTACAGCAGCTTTTGCATTTGTTAAGAGATTCAGTAACAGTTGACGCAGTTTTACCGGATCAGCCTGAATAACCGGAAGCGCAGGCGGAATTTTAGAAGTCATTTGAATATCGGTATCCAGGATGGATGTAGCAAAAGAAAGAGCAACACTCCGGAGGAAGGTATTCGTGTCGAGTGACTGAAGAGACAGGCGGTCTCCGTTATTAAAATCGGAGAGTTCCTCCAGAAGTTGTTTCATATATTCAACATCCTGGTGCATGTTCTTCCAGTGCTTCGAGGGAAGAAGTTCAGGAAATTCATTTTCCAGAAACTGCAGGTTACTGTATACCAGCGTAAGCGGGTTGCGGATTTCATGACTGATGGTACTGATCTCCATACGGTGATGGGAGAGAAGTCGGGTGAGAAGTTCCTTTTTCTCAGGGCTTTCTGCCATGATCTGTTGTAATTTGTCGTAGTCTGTCTGCGTAAACATAATACTTACCGCCTCCTTTCTGATTACTCAGTTTAGCATTGGCGGTTAAAATAATCAATTACATTTATAGAAAGGAAGAAGACATTATGAGAGACGATAATTGTATTTTTTGTAAACTGGCAAATGGGGAGATCCCGACAGCAACTTTATATGAGGACGAAGATTTTCGTGTGATTCTGGACGCTAGTCCGGCTGCAAAGGGACATGCACTGATCCTTCCAAAGCAGCACTATGCGAATCTGTATGAGCTGGATGATTCTGTTGCATCAAAAGTACTCGTACTGGCGAAAAAGATGATCACTAAGATGACAGACATTCTTGGATGTGACGGGTACAACATTGTACAGAATAACGGAGAAGCTGCCGGACAGACAGTATTTCATTTCCATATGCATTTGATTCCGAGAAGCAAAGGCGATGAGGTAGGTCTTGGCTGGAAGATGGGCGAGCTTACAGATGAGGACAAGGAAGACATCTTGTCTAAGGTAAAATAAGATACAAGAGGCAGAGAATGTGTGTACATCACAGAATAATCTGCAGGTATCATAAAAAGCAGGCAACAAAGGATAAGTTATAGTTATAAAGGAAAGATGGGTGAGGTGTATGAACGTACGATCAATTGGGAAACAAGCATTTGATGCAATTTATGAATCTAATCTTGATTATGTGTATCGTACAGCGTGTTATTACACCCAAAATCATTATCAGGCTGAAGAGATTACGCAGTGTGTATTTATTAAGTTGTACGATAATATAGATAACGTAAATATGCAGTCTGTGAATTCGTGGCTTTTAATAACAACAAAGCACATGGCATTAAATTACAAAAGAGATTATGCACGGGAAACGCTGATAGATGAACTTCTGTATGATAATGAAGTCGGAGACAGTCTGGAAACATGTTATATGACTGAGTTTGACAGGACAAAGCGAAAAGAACTGGCGGATGAAATCTATCTGAGATTATTTGAGGAAAATAAACGCTGGTATGATGCCCTAATGGCGGTCTATTTGCTTGAAAAGCCACAGAAAGAAGTGGCACGTGAGATGGGCATTTCGCTGGAAGTGTTACACAGCATGCTATATCGTGCGAAGAAATGGATTCGTAAAAATTACGAGAAGAGATATCGTTATTTAGACGAGGCATAAGAAAAGGCTAATCTATAGGACAAAAGGTATAAGAAAAGCAGGTCGTGACAGGAATTTGCCTGTATGACCTGCTTTTTATATACCTATTATTTACGCTTGCGGCTGACCGATTCAATCAGATCGATGATCGTATCGATAGAGTTCTGCTGAGAGGACTGCTTCATGGCATCGATGTATTTCTGACGGTTCTCATATACCTGATCTACCGTTGCCAGAAGGCTCTCGTTTGTCATCGTCTCTTCTTCCAGAACAACGCTGAAGCCCTGGCGTTCAAATGAACGGGCATTCAGGATCTGGTCTCCACGGCTGGCGCTTGCCGGAAGTGGGATCAGGATGTTTGGCTTATGTAAAGCAAGAAGTTCGCAGATAGCGTTCGCTCCGGCACGGGAAATAACAACATCTGCCATTGCAAACAGATCCTTCAGTTCGTCTTTGATATATTCGTACTGCATATAACCATCTAAGTGATTCAGTGTAGGATCAAGACGTCCTTTACCGCACAGATGGATGACCTGATATTTCTTCAATAACTGTGGAAGGATGGCACGGACTGCATTGTTGACCGCAACAGCGCCAAGACTTCCGCCGATGATGAGGATAACAGGTTTGTCAGATGTGAAACCGAGAAATTCTCTAGCTTTGAACTTATCACCGGTTAACAGTTCCTGGCGGATCGGTGATCCGGTAAGAACCGCTTTGCCTTCCGGCAGATAGCGAAGTGTCTCCGGAAAATTGCAGCAAATCTTTGTTGCTGCGGAAAAGGATAACTTGTTCGCAAGTCCCGGTGTCATATCAGATTCATGAATAATGGAAGGAACATGACAACTCTTACCAGCCAGAACAACAGGTACGGATACAAATCCACCTTTGGAGAAAATAACGTCCGGCTTTAGAATCTTGACCAGTTTCCTTGCATCTCCAAGACCTTTGAGAACACGGAATGGATCTGTAAAATTCTGAACGCTGAAATAACGTCTTAACTTACCGGTTGCAATCCCGTGATATGGGATTCCAAACTGCTCGATCAGTTCTTTCTCAATTCCGTTGTAAGAGCCGATATAGTGGATATCGTATTGCAATTCTTTTAAACGAGGAAGCAGTGCAATATTAGGAGTAACGTGACCTGCCGTACCGCCTCCGGTTAAAATAATTCGTTTCATAGTGACCTCCCAGATTTTAGCATTTACCTTTGTGGTAGTTATACTATATAATAAATGTACTATAATTGATGTCAGGTCTGAAAACATGACAGACCTCTGTACTTATATATTATACGTTACAGGGAAAATAGGTCAAGAGAAAGAAAAAAGTTCATTGATTTTTGAGAGAGAAAGGAAACAGGAAAAACATGAAAGAAAGCAAAGATCCATTCGATCGGATGATCCTGGATGATTTGGAGCGGGAAGCTGATGAGATTCGGCGCAACGTAGCAGCAGCGAATCTTCCGCCGATGACCAATGAACAGAAAGAAAGAATACGTGAAAATATCCAGAAAGAAATAGATGCCCGTGAGGTGCAGAAAATCTGCGAGCAATTGCCGAAAGAGTATCAAGAAGCCTTGAAAATCGGAATGGAAACGATAGAAAAAGAGAATCGGAAATCTGGCAAAGATAACGAAACGGAAGCAACGAAAGTCAGGGCAGATAAGGAAACGGAAGCGACGAAAGTCAGGGCAGATAAGGAAACGGAAGAGCTGAAAGCCGGAGCAGATAAGGAGACGGAAGAAGGAGAACCAGGATTCGGAGCAAACAAGGAGACAGAAGAAGGAGAACTGAGTGCCGGAACAGATGAGAAAAAGCATAGATTCAGGAGAAAGGCATATCTTTCACGGGTGGCGGCAGCAGTTGTTATAGTTCTGCTTGCAGGCGGAATCGGAGTTACCAGCTTTGGAGGACCTGAACGGGTGATGGAGATGATGAAGAGAAATGTCGGCAGTCGAGAAGTAGAGCAGGTGGATTCAAATAAAGATAATTTGGTGATTAAAGAAGAAAATGAGGAAGAGGCATACCAGAAAATAAAGGATGAGTTGGGAATTGAGCCAGTGAGGATTGTAGATAGACCGAATGGATTTAAATATGAGGAAGCAAAATTAGAGAAAGATGCACAGATTTCGGAGATTTTGTATCAATACAAAGGGGAAAATATACTGTATACAATTAGTATGGCACAATCGAACAATTCGTGGGGAATAGATTTAGAAGATAAAGAAGTCAAAAAGTATACGAAAAAAATAAAAGGAGTAAATATGAGTATACATGAATATATAACTTTAGAATCCAAGAAAAGAAGATATGTTGCAAAATTTAAATATTCAGGTGTTGGATATTATCTGACAGGGGTAATGCCGAAAGAAGATTTTAATAATATTTTGAAAAAATTATATTTTTCTTAAAATACGCGTCAGTTTTTCCAGACTTATGTGTCTTTATATATAGAGGATGGGATATGAGGAGAACATGGAGGATACATGAGATTGGAGGTGCTGATGGAAAAAAGAAATCGAAAAAGAAAATCGATTCTGTTAGTGTTGCTAATGTTTACCTGTTTAATATGGAACAGTACATTATCAGTGAAAGCAGAGAATGAGAAAAAGATTGGCGAGTCGTATCTGACTCATGAGGAAGAAGCCGAAGGTACGACGCCAAAAAAAGTGACGCGTGGTGAAGACTTGATGACAGGATATTCTAAAATTCGGAGGATGGGACCGGAAAAATTATATGCAGGTGGATCATCAATAGCATCACATACGGTGGAACGCATTGGTGTGGCAGTTATGGTGGAACGTGCCAAAGAGGGAGATACCGAATGGGAGTTTTACGAAAGCTGGCAGAAATTTAATGAAAATGCAAACAGTGTATCATCGTGGAAAGAAATGGATGTTGAGGGCGACTGGTATTACCGGGTTCGTTGTGTTCATTCAGCTAATGAGGAAATAGGAAGTAGCTTTACAAACGGCGTTTTCATTGAAAAAAAGAGTATCTTTGAGCTTTAAAAAAGAAAATAAGTATAAAGAAAACAAGTATAAGGAAACCAAAAACTAATTTAACAAAGGAACATGTGCAATGCGGGGACTGCGCCGGGCGCTGAGTGGAAAGGCGTCTGAAGAAACTGTCAATAATATTTTTAAAAGAAAGAGAATATTTCAGTTTACCGAGTTTTTCAACCGCATGCAAACAAAGTTAGGACTTATTGGAAGCTTGGCGTTCGGCGCAGTCCCCGCATAAGATTCTAAAAATTGAAAAAAGACAAGTGAAAAAACAAGTGAAAAGATAAGCGAAAAAGCTGCCGTAATGGCAGCTTTTTTGATGGAAAATTCGCAAAAAGTTGGAAAAGTGGATAAAAACGGTCAAAAACAGGTTAGAAAAATGGATGAAAACAGCTAAAAACAGGTTGGAAAAGTGGATGAAAATAGCCAAAAATGGGTTGGAAAAATGGATGAAATCATGTATGATGTTGAAAATGATTTCCTGTGGCTGAAAGATGCAGGAGTTGCGATACCTGTATATAATATCAGTGAACCGAAGCTTCCGCTGGTGATAAGCGAGAACCGCAATCTGTTCAAATTATTTTTCTCGGATGTAGGATTGCTGACAAGCCGGTATTCAAATCAGGTGAAAATGTCGATATTAAATAAAGATAAAGCCATCAACAATGGTGCATTATTTGAAAATGTGGTCGCACAGGAACTATTAGCAAAAGGGCATAAAGAATATTATTTTAACAGCAAAAAGCAAGGAGAACTGGACTTTGTAATAGAACTGGATCTCAGTGGGCTTAAGGACAGAATTTAAAGAATGTTGTTTAGAAAACCAGCCACCCTCCGGAAAAGTAACGAATCAATGCTGTCTTTTCCGAAGAATGGCTGGTAAAAAAATGCTGTTTAAGTTTTTAATAAAGCAGGATGGATGTCCTAGTTCTCGTTTAATGCCTGGCGAAGCGCATGTGCAAGCTGATCCGGGCAGGATGTTGCTTTGCTGCCGCAGGTGATTCCCTCTAAGCGGGAAATTGCTTCGTTAGCATCCATTCCGCGAACGAGACTGCTGAGTCCTTTTGTATTTCCATTGCATCCGCCGAGAAATTCAACGTTTTTGATGGTAGTTCCATCAAGTTCAACGTGAATTAACTGGGAACAGACACCGGTTGGTCTATAATCCATGGTAATTACCTCCTGATATATTAATGTGGATGAAAGTATCCAATGCGCATTATAACAGAGTTGGAAAAGAAAAGCTACAGGAAATCTTTTAAAATTAAGCGTTCCTGTGTTATACTGAAATCTCAGGTTGTATGAGTTTGTATTTTCTGTTTTATACAGAATACAAGGCAGGATTATAATAAAATTATTTTTAAATTATGAAGAGAGGAACGAAATTATGATAGGTATTATCGGAGCAATGGAAGAAGAAGTCGCTGCATTAAAAGAAGCGATGCAGGTCGAGTCTGTGACAGAGTACGCATCCATGACATTTTGTAAAGGCGTTTTATGCGGGAAGGAAGTTGTGATTGTCCGCAGCGGAATCGGTAAAGTAAATGCAGGAATCTGTGCGCAGATTCTGGTAGATAAATTCGACGTAGACGCATTGATCAACACGGGAATTGCGGGATCACTGAACGCGAAGATAGATATCGGTGACGTTGTAGTGTCCAAAGAAGCACTGCATCACGATATGGATGCGACAGAATTTGGTGATCCGATTGGACAGGTGCCGCGTATGGATACACTGGCATTCCCGGCAGACGAGCGTCTGATCGGGCTTGCAAAAGCGGCAAATGAAAAGGTAAATCCGGATATTCATACATTTGTCGGAACGGTGGCGAGCGGTGATCAGTTTATTGCAAGCCAGGAAGCAAAAGATAAGATTGTAAATAATTTCCATGCTTACTGTACAGAAATGGAAGGGGCTGCGATTGCGCATGCCGCATATCTGAACAAAGTTTCGTATGTCATTATTCGTGCTATTTCGGACAAAGCCGACAACAGCGCACATGTTGACTATCCGGAGTTTGAAAAGATGGCAATTGCCCGTAATATCAAGCTTGTACAGGAAATGCTGACATCTATGTAGATAAGTCAGAAATTATTTTGTGACATAAGAAAAGAAAATCGGACAGTATGCGACAGATGCATGTCGAATACTGGGGAACGAATTTTCGGCCCTCCTCTAAGATTTCAATTATAATGCTTAGAAAAGGAGGGCTTTTTTATGTTGAAAATGATAGTAGAAAAACAAGTGCTGCTGATAATTGCGGGAGTGTTTATGGCATTGGGGATCGGGAGTAAATGTGTGGTCGATGCGACGCTCAGAAAACTGGTGTATGGAGCGGGAAATATGAATAAAAGTATACATCCGTTTATCCGGCTGGTGCGGGCGAAATTTGAGCATGCCTGTATGATCAGTGAGAAGGTGGAAAACGTAGGCGTTTTTGTGGATAAGTACCTGTATGAATACCGGGTGCTGGGGATACGTTTACATACGCTTCGGAGAATGGAGCGGATATCGGCAGTTTTATGTATTTGCTGCGGAGTGACCGGAGCAGGACTTCAGTATGTGCAGGATGGTGGAATGACGGATGTGGTACTTAAGACAGGTGCAATTGGGATCGGTGCAGGAATTTTTGTGTTTCTTTTTCATCTGACAACAGATGAAAAATATAAGCTGCAGGTAGCAAGAAACTATATGGTTGACTATCTGGAAAATATCTGTTTGCACCGGTATGAAAAGGCTTACCGGAAAGAGAAGGAAGAGAGCCAGAAAATGAAAGAGAAAGTGGTCGCAGCGAGTGCGGATGTTAGTATGAGCAAGAATATGGCAGTGAATGGAGAAAGTTCAGTTGTAGGAGTGGACATGTCTGCAGAAAAAAATGTGGTGACGTGTACAGATATGATGATGGAGAAAGCCGGAACGGCAGGTACAGAGACATTTGCAAATAAATATCCAGAAAATGAAAATATAGTGGCAGCAAACGCAACAGTTACCCCAATCCGGAAAGAACTGTCGAAAGGGGATTCGCCGGAAGAGAGTATTCTGAGGCAAAAGGAAGAAAAGGAAGAAAAGAAAGAAGAAAAAGAAGAGAAAAAGTCGGTGGACAAGGATGTCCTGATCCGACAGATTCTGGAAGAATTCATGGCGTAAGCGAACTTTGCAGCAAGGAACAAGATCTGGGGTGTGGCAGGACTTATCTGGCGACACCCTATTATAACGTATTAAAACTTGCTATAATTTCCGTGATTTGTTAAAATTATGAAGAGAGTATGCATGTCCGAAGATATACGGATAATAACCGGACAGACCGGTCATGCAGAGAGTATTGAGGATGAAATACATGGGTAAAATATATTATATGATGGGCAAGAGTTCTTCCGGGAAAGATACTTTATACAAAGAAGTATTGAAAGCACTGCCGAAGCTTAAGACACTGGTGCTCTATACAACCCGCCCGATCCGGGAGGGAGAACAAGAAGGCATAGAGTATCATTTTGTGACGGACGAAGAGCTGGAGCGATTTGAGAAAGCCGGAAAAATAATTGAAGAAAGAACTTATGATACCGTGTATGGAGCGTGGAAATATGCTACAATAGAAGACGGACAGATAAATCTTGCGGCATATGATTATCTGGTTATCGGAACACTGGAGTCCTATGCCGGAATGAAGAAGTGCTATGGAGCAGAGAATCTGGTTCCAATCTATATAGAAGTGGAAGATGGTGAACGGCTTTCGCGGGCACTTTCGCGGGAACGGCAGCAGGAGCAGCCGAAATATGAAGAGATGTGCCGGAGATTTCTGGCAGATCAGAAGGATTTTTCTGAAGAGAATCTGGAAGAGGCAGGCATCGTCCGACGCTATTACAACGATGATAAGGTACAATGTTTAGAAAAAATTATAGGGGAAATACAAAATGGGAAGTTTTAAAGATGTGGTAGGCCACAAAGACATTATTCAATATCTGCATAATGCAATTTCAGAGGATCGCGTTTCACATGCGTATATTCTGAATGGAGAGCGTGGATCGGGAAAGAAGCTGTTGGCGAGATTATTTGCCATGACACTTCTATGTGAAGAACACGGACCGGAGCCGTGTAATCACTGTCATTCCTGCAAGCAGGCAGAGAGTGGGAATCATCCGGATATTATTACGGTTACACATGACAAGCCGAATACGATCAGTGTAGATGATATCCGTGTTCAAGTGAATAATACGATCGATGTCAAACCATATCAGGGACCATATAAGATTTATATTATCCCGGAGGCAGACAAGATGACGGTGCAGGCACAGAATGCCCTGCTTAAGACAATCGAGGAACCGCCGAAGTATGCAGTAATCTTACTGTTGACAGAGAATGCGGAACTTCTGCTTCCGACGATCAATTCCAGATGCGTTATGCTGAAGCTTCGTTATATCAAAGATAAACTGATCAAAAAATATTTGATGGAGAATCTGGAGATTCCGGACTACAAAGCGGAAGTATGTACTGCATTTGCACAGGGAAACATGGGCAAAGCAATCATGCTGGCAAATTCCGATCATTTTAATGAGATCCGTGAGGAGGCAATCCAGCTCCTTAAGTATATTCATGAGATGGAGTTAAGCGAGATTGTGGATGCAGTGAGCCACATTTCTGTATACAAACTGGAAATCACAGATTATCTGGATATTATCATGATCTGGTACCGTGATGTTCTAATGTACAAAGCAACGAAAGATCTGGACAAAGTGGTATTCAAAGACCAGATAAAATACATTAAGGAACAGGCACAGAAGAGTTCCTATGAGGGAATTGAACTGATTTTAGAAAGTCTGGAAAAAGCAAAGACAAGATTGAAAGCGAATGTAAACTTTGATCTGGTTATGGAGCTTTTATTCCTTACGATAAAGGAGAATTAGTACGATGACAAAAGTAATAGGTGTAAGATTCAGAACAGCGGGAAAGATCTATTTCTTTGCACCGGGAAAGCTGAATATACAAACCGGAGATAAAGTAATTGTAGAGACTGCCCGCGGGGTAGAATTTGGTACGGTTGTAACCGGAGAAAAGGAAGTGGAGGATGACAAGATCATGCAGCCATTGAAGCCGGTGATCCGTATTGCAACCGCAGAAGATAAGAAGAAGGATGCCAAGAACAGAGACAAAGAAAAAGAAGCTTTTGGCATTTGTTTGGAGAAGATCCGCAAACATGGTCTGGAGATGAAGCTGATTGATGCGGAGTATACATTTGACAATAATAAAGTGCTGTTTTATTTTACAGCAGATGGAAGAATCGATTTTCGTGAACTGGTCAAAGATCTGGCAAGTGTGTTCCGTACGAGAATTGAATTACGTCAGATTGGAGTAAGAGACGAGACGAAGATCCGTGGAGGAATCGGAATCTGCGGACGTCCGTTATGTTGTCACACTTATTTATCAGAGTTTGCGCCGGTATCGATTAAGATGGCAAAAGAGCAGAATCTTTCTTTGAATCCGACAAAGATTTCAGGTGTGTGCGGACGGCTGATGTGCTGTCTGACGAATGAGGAAGAGACTTACGAAGAGCTGAACAGTCATTTACCATCTAATGGAGATCATGTGACAACACCAGAAGGGCTTAGAGGGGATGTACAGTCCGTGAATGTCCTGCGTCAGCTTGTAAAAGTAGTTGTTACGCTGGACAATGATGAAAAAGAGATCCGTGAGTACAAAGCAACCGAATTAAAATTTAAACCAAGACGCCGGAAGAAAGAGCAGAAGTTATCCAAAGAAGAGATGGCAGAGCTTAAGGCATTGGAAGGAAAACGTGGAGATTCTAAGTTAGATGATAATTAATCAAAAACCGGAAGAACGGCTGGACGATCTGCAGATCAAAGGGTATAAGATATTGCAGAATCCGGGACGCTTCTGTTTCGGGATGGATGCGGTGCTCTTATCTGCATTTGCAGATGTAAAGAAGAATGAGAGAGCGCTGGATTTGGGAACGGGAACGGGCATCCTGCCGATTCTGTTACATGCAAAATATAAGGGACAGCATTACACCGGGCTTGAAATCCAGCCGGAGAGTGCAGATATGGCAAGGCGAAGCGTAGCGTATAACAGTCTGGAAGACAAGATAGATATTGTAACAGGAGATATAAAAGAGGCGGCGGAACAATTCGGACCAGCCTCTTTTGATGTTATTACGACAAATCCGCCATATATGATCGGAGAGCATGGTCTGAAAAATGAAAAAGAAGCACTGTACATTGCAAGACATGAAGCACTGTGTACACTGGATGATGTTCTGGCGCAGAGTGCGAAAGTGCTGAAAGTAAAAGGCCGTTTTTATATGGTGCATCGTCCGTTCAGGCTGCCGGAGATCATGGCGAAGATGTGTAACTATGGTCTGGAGCCGAAGAGAATGCGGCTGGTATATCCTTATGTGGACAAAGAACCAAATATGGTTCTGATCGAGGGAAGAAAAGGCGGTAATCCGAGAATGACAGTGGAGGCACCATTGATCGTATATGAAAAAGATGGCAGTTATACACAAGAACTTTTGAAACTGTACGCAGGTGAATAGGCGACAGGTCATTTATAAGTGATTCTGCCGGGCGAATGATAGAGAAGTTTACTGGAATTGCCAGTCAGGGATTGTATGGATTCAATTTAAAAATTTATAATTAAAAAAGGAGACAGAAGATGGCAGGAACCTTATATTTATGTGCAACGCCGATCGGCAACCTGGAAGATATGACATTTCGTGCAGTGCGGATGCTGGGCGAAGTAGATTTGATCGCGGCGGAGGATACGAGAAACAGTATCAAGCTTCTAAATCATTTTGAAATAAAGACACCGATGACAAGTTATCATGAATATAATAAGATCGATAAGGGACATTATCTTGTAAGACGATTACTGGAAGGCGAAGATATTGCACTTATCACGGATGCAGGCACACCGGGTATCTCAGATCCGGGCGAGGAGCTTGTGAAAATGTGTCACGAAGCGGGTGTGACCGTGACGGCACTTCCGGGAGCGGCTGCATGTATCACCGCGCTTACCATTTCCGGACTGGGAACGAGAAGATTTGCATTTGAAGCATTTTTCCCCACCGATAAAAAAGAACGTCAGGACATATTGGAAGAGTTAAAAAATGAGACGAGAACAATGATCTTATACGAAGCACCGCACCGGCTTGTGCGAACACTGAAATTGTTAAATGAGACACTGGGGAACAGGAATGTCAGCATTTGCAGAGAATTGACGAAGAAGCATGAGACGGTATTCAAGACGACGCTTGCAGATGCACTTGCTTATTATGAAGAAAATGCACCAAAGGGCGAGTGTGTGATCGTGCTGGAAGGAAAGAGCCGACAGGAGATCCGTGAGCAGGAGACTGCAAAATGGGAAGAGATGAGCATCGAAGATCATATGGAACATTACCTGAAAATGGGAATAGATAAAAAGGACGCCATGAAAAAGGTGGCAAAAGACCGTGGCGTGAGCAAAAGAGACATTTACCAGGCACTGCTGTAGCGTGCAGATTGTACAGGAGGGAGAAAGATGGCAGGAGTATCATTGAAGCACATTTGCAAAACTTATCCAAATGGATTTGAGGCGGTAAAAGATTTTAATCTGGAAATAAAGGATAAAGAATTTCTGATTTTTGTCGGGCCATCAGGATGCGGAAAGTCCACGACACTTCGTATGATCGCAGGTTTGGAGGAGATTACTTCCGGAGAATTGAAAATTGGAGATACGGTTGTTAATGATGTAGAGCCGAAGGACAGGGATATTGCTATGGTATTTCAGAATTATGCGTTATATCCGCACATGACAGTTTATGAAAATATGGCATTTGGACTGAAACTTCGGAAGGTACCGAAAGACCAGATAGATAAGATGGTGAAAGAAGCTGCAAAAATCCTGGATTTGGACCAACTCCTTGATCGGAAACCAAAGGCATTATCAGGAGGACAGAGACAGCGTGTAGCGATGGGAAGAGCAATCGTGTGCAACCCGAAAGTGTTTTTGATGGATGAACCATTATCCAATCTGGATGCAAAATTGCGTGGGCAGATGCGGATTGAAATTTCTAAATTGCATCAGCGTCTGGAAACAACGATTATTTATGTTACACACGATCAGACAGAAGCGATGACTCTGGGAACACGAATTGTTGTTATGAATGCCGGCGTGATCCAGCAGGTAGACACACCGCAGAAATTATACGAAGAACCAGGTAATATGTTCGTTGCCGGATTTATCGGATCGCCGCAGATGAATTTTCTGGATGCGGTGTGCCAGGTGGAAGACGACGATGTGTATCTGACGATCGGAGAAATGAAACTTCACCTGCCGGAAACAAAGGCAGAGAAATTAAAAGCCGGTGGATACGATGGAAAGACGGTTGTTCTTGGAATCCGTCCGGAAGATCTGCATGACGAATCGGAATTTGTTGAAAGTTCCCAGGGTACAGTTCTGAAAGCGAAAATCCGGGTATATGAAATGGTGGGAGCGGAAGTTTTCCTGTGTTTTGAATATGAAGGAACAAATATGACGGCGAGAGTAGCACCGAAGACAGCCGCAAGAACCGGAGATATTGTAAAATTTGCTCTGGATGCGGATAAAATCCATGTATTTGATAAAGATACAGAAAAGACGATTACTAATTAAGGTCAGATTGTGTTGGATTGTACTTTTTCAGTGAATAGTTAGACACTTATACTTTACTATGCTAAAATGGAAGAGCGTGTAACAAAAGGGGCGGTTGTGTCAGAGAGAACAGCCCATATGAAGTACAGGAAAGATTAGGAGGACAGACAGAACATGATTAAATTATACGATGGAGGCGCATATCTGTTAAACGGAACAGAGATTGTAGAATCGGCTGCAGAAGTCGGAGCGAAGACCGGACAGACACCGGATCAGAAAGAAGCAGCAAAGCAGACAATGGCTTATCATATTTTGGCAGACCATAATACTTCCGGCAATATGGAGCAGCTGCAGATTAAATTTGACAAACTGACTTCTCATGATATTACATTTGTAGGAATTATCCAGACAGCGAGAGCTTCAGGACTGGAGCGTTTTCCAATTCCTTATGTACTTACAAACTGCCATAACTCACTGTGTGCAGTAGGCGGAACAATCAATGAAGATGACCACATGTTTGGACTGACTTGTGCAAAGAAATACGGCGGAGTTTATGTACCGCCTCATCAGGCTGTTATCCACCAGTTTGCAAGAGAAATGCTTGCAGGCGGCGGTAAGATGATCCTTGGCTCGGACAGCCATACCCGTTACGGAGCGCTTGGAACGATGGCAATGGGTGAAGGCGGACCGGAGCTTGTAAAACAGCTTCTGAATAAAACTTATGATATTAAGATGCCGCAGGTAGTAGGAATCTATCTGGATGGAGAGCCGATGAAAGGTGTCGGACCACAGGATGTGGCATTGGCAATCATTGGAGCGACATTTAAAAATGGCTATGTAAACAATAAAGTGATGGAATTTGTCGGACCGGGTGTAGAAAAGTTAAGTGCAGACTTCCGAATTGGCATTGATGTTATGACAACCGAGACGACATGTCTGTCATCTATCTGGAAAACTGATGAAAAGATCAAAGAATTTTATGAGATCCACGGAAGAGTGGGAGAGTATAAAGAATTGAATCCGGGAGCAGTTACTTACTATGATGGTATGGTATATGTGAACTTAAGCGAGATCAAACCAATGATCGCGATGCCGTTCCATCCATCGAATGTCTACACAATCGATGAAGTGAATGCAAACTTAAAAGATATTTTGCATGATGTAGAGCAGAAAGCACTGGTAAGCCTGGACGGGGCAGTAGATTATTCTCTGCAGGATAAGGTTGTAAATGGTAAATTATATGTAGATCAGGGACTGATCGCAGGATGTGCCGGTGGTGGTTTTGAAAATATCTGTGCGGCAGCAGACATTATCAAAGGTCACTACATAGGGGCAGATGCATTTACATTCAGTGTATATCCGGCAAGTACACCGATTTATATGGAACTTGTGAAGAATGGCGTAGTGGCAGATCTGATGGAGGCAGGAACGATTGTGAAGACAGCATTCTGCGGACCTTGCTTTGGAGCAGGAGACACTCCGGCAAATAATGCATTTTCTATCCGTCACTCAACAAGAAACTTCCCGAACCGTGAAGGTTCCAAGTTACAGAGCGGACAGATTGCATCCGTTGCTCTTATGGATGCAAGATCAATTGCAGCAACAGCAGCAAACAAAGGCTTCCTGACACCTGCAACAGATATGGATGTCGAATACAAAGGACAGACCTATCATTTCGATGAGAAGATTTATGCAAACCGTGTATTTGACAGTAAGGGCGTAGCGGATCCATCTGTAGAGATTAAGTTTGGACCGAACATCAAAGACTGGCCGGCAATGGCAGCACTTCCGGAGAATCTGCTCTTGAAAGTAGTATCCGAGATCCACGATCCGGTAACGACAACAGATGAGCTGATCCCATCCGGAGAGACTTCTTCTTACCGTTCGAATCCTTTAGGACTTGCAGAATTTGCACTGTCCAGAAAAGATCCGGCTTACGTTGGAAGAGCCAAAGAAGTACAGAAAGCGGAGAAAGCAATTGAAGCAGGAAAATGTCCGTTGGATGAATTAGAAGAATTAAAACCAGTTATGGATGTGATACATACAAAATATCCGGAAGTCGGAAAAGGCAACCTCGGAATCGGAAGTACAATCTTCGCTGTAAAACCGGGAGACGGTTCTGCGAGAGAACAGGCAGCATCCTGCCAAAAAGTACTTGGTGGCTGGGCGAACATTGCAAATGAATATGCAACCAAACGTTATCGTTCCAACCTTATCAACTGGGGTATGCTTCCATTCCTCACAGAAGAGGATGATAAGAACTTAAGTTTCAAGAATGGCGATTACATCTATGTGCCGGAGATCCGCAAAGTGATCGAAGAGAAAGCAGCAGATGTAACGGCATATGTAGTCGGTGATGAGCTTAAGGAGATTCGCTTGAAGCTTGGAGATATGACAGATGCGGAGAGAGAAATTATCTTGAAAGGATGTCTTATCAACTACTATCGTGGATAAGTATGTGGATAGAATAAAAAACGCTGAAAAGGGGACGGGGATTTTCTAGAAAAAAAAAAAAAAAAAAAAAAAAAAAAAAAGGGAGGGGGGGGGGGTTTTTTAAAAAAACCCCCCCCCCCCTTTTCAGCGTTAACTTTTTTCCAACTTTTATGCAACACTTTTCCACATGTTTTCCTCTAATATATGTGGAAAATAATTCATCGATGATGGAAACAGTATCTAACAGGGAGGTCATTTATGAAATGTGATGTGGATACGTTCGCGCGGATGTATGAAGAGATTTATAAAGATTTGTATCGATTTGCATTGTGTATGATGAAAAATGAACAGGATGCAGAGGATGCGGTGAGTGATGCGGTACTTTCCGGGTATGAGAACATCCGGATTAGGGAATATCCGTAGATGTGTAACGTGCATTTTTACATTTGTCTGAGGAAGAGCAGACAATCATTGCGCTGTTTGTATTTGGTGGATATAACAGCAAAGAAATCGGCGAAATGCTGAAGCTGAATGCCAATACGGTACGTCCTAAGAGAAGCCGCGGACTTGAAAAGATGTTTGATATTTCCGATAAAAAATGTGAAAGAGGAACATAAGTATACACTGAAAGATGTTTATAATACAGATGTGGAATGGGATTATAAAGCGGCGCTTATTGATGTGGAAAAAAATATAATCGGCCTATATGTAATCCATGGAAATGTACTGAAAGCGTATAGCCTGAAGACATATAAGAAAGTTGATGACTGTCTGTTGTAAACGGAATTTACGCTGTAAATATAATTGTTGACTGGGTGATGCATACTGTTGCAACAAAAAAAGAATTTTAATCTTATAATATGTAAATAGCAGATATGAAAAATAAAGAAAACCTTCGGCAAAGGATTCCTGATTTACATGAGGTGAAAAAGGAACCGATATGTCGGAGGTTTTCTCTGTTTGGGCTCCGGATGAAAGTGCCAATTGCAAATTCTGTTGGGGCTCTATAGGGCTAAGATTTGGCTAAACCGATTTATTTAATTGCAGACAGACGGCTTCTTAAGATCGGTCCTACAATCATAGCGATAATGATCTTAACAGCATCTCCGGCAAGATACGGAAGCACGCCGACAGATAATCCTGCCATGAAAGAAATATGCATCTGGTAAGCAAGCCATGCAGTTCCGAAAATGTAAGCAACAGCAAGACCGAGTACCATGCCAAGAACAGCCGGAAGCTTTTTGCCGCCAAATTTGTTAGTACCGATTCCTGCGATTATCGTCATGAAAATGAATCCAATCAGATATCCGCCAGTCGGTCCGGCAAGCTTTTCAAGTCCACCGGTAAAACCGGAAAATACAGGCAGACCTGCAATTCCGAGAAGCAGATAAATGATATAGCTGAAAAGTGCATCATTCCAGGAAAGAATAAAAACAGCGATATATATAACCAGATTTGTCAGTGAAATCGGCACCGGACTGACTGGAATTGGAATAGCAAATGGTGCCAGAATACAGATAACGGCAGTGATCAAAGCAATCTCTACCATACGTTTTGTAGTAAAAGCTGATTTAGTAGTTGATGTCTCCATGTAAAAAGTCCTTTCTGTGATGTGAGTTTGTTCGTACAATAATCATTTATTTAACAAAGTCATTATAATTGTAGATATGAAGAATGTCAACTATAAAAATATAAAGGTTAACAATTAAGAGTCGAAAGATGTCATAAAATCACTCCCTGACAAGCACATCGAATTTGTCATCATTTAAATACATATCCAGTTTAATGAAACGTCCCGATTCTGGAAGCTTTGACACAGCGTGGATTGCATTTTTTATTTTGATATAGATATCGGTCACTTTCAATAAAATTGTCTGGTTATTCACATTGAAAAAACGGCATGTCACGCAGACGGAGCGCGCAGAGGATGAGCCAGTGAGCGTGGAAGTTATGGCAGAAAAAGCTGCAAATTATATAGAAGAGGAGTATGGAGATGATGATTTTGAGTATGTTTGTTATGGTTTGAAAATGTTATGCTATGTATCAGAAGAACATGAATAAAAAGTCAGAATTGACAGATAATAACAAAATAGAAATGATGAAATAAAATAATATAATAAAAATATAAAAATAGTGTTGACAAAATAAAGGCGTGGTGCTATTATAAAGTCAATCCAAAAGAGATACGAAATCTAAAAATCAAATAAAAGAAGATCTGACGAGAAAGGATTTTCGAAATAACATTTGAGAGATTTGAAGATTTGGAAATTCATGTAAAGGAGGCTTATTCCGTTGGACAGTTTGATCGATTCATCAATTCAATATGTTAGTGGTATGGCAGAGAATGATTCCCGAAAAATAAGCCTTTACCATAGAAGTTAGAATCCGGTAAGATTAGAATGGAAGAAAAAAAGAAATCGGAGATGTCAAGAAACCGGAAGATAGAATAAAGAGTTACATCTGCACAGACATATTGGAAATAAATACCACAGGTAGAAGAAAAACGAGTAAAACTTATGTGAAGTTATAAAATGTGTAAAGAAACATTTTATACATACCCCTTACTCATCCTTAAAAATAGAAAGGAAAAGGTTACGGGAATTGGTAATAATATTTCCTCCGATTTAATATAATAATAAATATGATAAAATTCAATATAAGATAGCCATTGCAATCAGGAACGACTGTAATGGCTATTTTAATGTTACATTTTTGTAATATTTTTTTAACAAATAGAGCGTATATTTTGACAATGCTAATACCATATGCTAAACTTATATCATCTTTAAATATAGTAAAATAGTAGAAATATAATTAAATTTTGAGGTGAGAAATTTGGATAAATATGAATATCGGGTTAAGACCGAGCAGATGCTCGAATACGTGGAGCAGAAGCAGTATAAAAAAGCTATGGAGATCGCAGATACGATTGACTGGCGCAGAGTAAAAAATGCATCCATGTTGAATACCGTCAGTGAGATTTACGAATGTAACGGAGAGTATCAGAAGAGCAGGGATGTGCTGTTCCTGGCATATGACCGTGCACCTGGAAGCCGTAAAGTTATATACCGGTTAGGTCTTCTGGCATTGAAACTGGAGGACACACAGGAAGCTTCTGACTGTTATGAAGAATTTGTTAAAGTGGCACCGCGTGATCCGAATCAGTATATTTTGAAATATAAGATTCTGAAAACACAGGGAGCTGATCTGGAAGAACAGATTCGTGCGCTGGAAGATTTCAAGAAATCTGAATATGTTGAGAAATGGGCATATGAACTGGCATTATTGTATCACGAGGCAGGAATGACAGCGAAGTGTCTGGAAGAATGTGATGATCTGATCTTGTGGTTCAGTGAAGGCAAATATGTATATCAGGCGATGGAATTAAAGATGAAATACAAACCGCTGACTCCGCTTCAGCAGGAGAAGTATGATAGCAGACCTGGCGGAGTAAGACCGGAACCGGCATTTGACGAAGAGGATGCTGAGAGCGAAGAAGAGGGCATGCCGGAAGAGAGTGCGGCAGAAGAGGCAGTCAAAGAAGAGAAAGCTTATGAAGCAGAACCAGAAGAAGTCGCAGAGGAAACTTACGAAACAGAACCGGAAGAAGTTACCGAAGAAGCGGTGGAGCAGGAGGTTTACGAAGCAGAGCCGGAAGAAGTTGCAGAGGAAACTTATGAAGCAGAACCGGAAGACGCGGCAGAGGACGTTTACGAAGCGGAGCCGGAAGAAGTTGCAGAGGAAGCTTATGAAGCGGAGCCGGAAGAAGTTGCAGAGGAAACTTATGAAGCGGAGCCGGAAGAAGTTGCAGAGGAAGCTTATGAAGCAGAGCCGGAAGAAGTTGCAGAAGAAGATGTTCCGCTGGAGACAATGGAACCTGCAAGTGATCCGGTACAGGAGATCAATATAGAAGAAAAGGCAATGGCTGAGAAAGAAGAAGAACTTCTGCTTGGCGGACAGATGAAGATTGAAGAAATCCTGCAGGAGTGGGAAGAAAAGCAGAAAGCAAATGCAGAAGCAATCAAAGAGCAGAAAGCCAAAGATGAAGCGCGTCTTGCAAAAGAAAGAGAAAAAGCAAGAAAACGCCGCGAAGCAGAACGACTTGAACTGGAGCGAAAGGCTGCTGAGGCTGAGGCAGAGCGCAAGCGTATAGCGGCAGAAAAAGAAGCAGCAAGAAAGCGTGCCGAGGAAGAAGCGAGAAGAAAAGCGGAAGAGGAAGCTGAGAGAAAGCGCAAAGCCGAGGAAGAAGCAAGAAGAAAGGCTGAAGAAGAAGCAGCAAGAAAGCGTGCCGAGGAAGAAGCAAGAAGAAAGGCTGAAGAAGAAAGAGCCAGAAAAGAAGCTGAAAAAGAAGCCGCTATCCAGGAAGCAGCCAAAAAGGCAGCAGAACGACTTGCAAAACAGCAGACAATGGGTAAGCCGGACGAGAAAGTTACAGAAGAAAAGAAGAATACACAGCGTCTGCCAGACGATATTTTAGATTTGGTAGAGCAGCTTGAAAGCAGAGCAGCAACACCTAAGACTTCAAAAATTGTACTGGATGAAGATCTGGATGATGAAGAAGATCTGGAAGATGCAGTATTTGGTGGAGCAGAAGATGACTTCGACGGTGATGATTTTATTGAGGATGACTACAATGAAGAAGAATATGTAGAAGACTTCGATGAGGAATATGATGAAAATGATTTCGATGAAGAGAACTTTGACGAGGAGCCGGTAGAAGAAGACTTCGGCGAGGAAGACTTTGATGAAGAGGATTTCGCAGAAGACGGCGAAGATTTTGACGAGGCTGATTTTGACGAAGGAGATTTCACAGAGGAAGGCTTTGATGAAGAGGATTTCGCAGAAGACGGCGAAGATTTTGATGAGGCTGATTTTGATGAAGGAGATTTCACAGAGGAAGACTTTGATGAAGCCGATTTTGCTGAAGAAGATTTTGAAGAAGCATCCGCGGAGGAAGAAGATTTCGTAGAAGGAGATTTCGCAGAGGAAGATTTTGCAGAGCCGGAAGAAGTATCTGCAGAAGATGAGCCGGAAGAGGTTTCTTATGAAGAAGCTGAAGAAGAAGACTTTGATCTGGATGATTTCTTCAATGATGACAAAGATGATGATACAGATCTCGGTGAAGCGCTTGAGATCGAGGAGCCTTCAGAGGCAGAGATACAGAAACGTATCAAGAAGTCTAAAGGTGGCGGAGTTCCGTTTGATACAGGATTTGTAGTAACCGGTCGTTATGACTTAAATGCAACAAGTGAGATTGGTCTGAAAGCCGGACTTACAGAAGAACAGAAGAAGTTATTCTCCTACTTTGTACCAGTCAGAGGTATGAGTGAGCAGATTGTAGAAGTTCTGGATAATGACCGCCGTGCACAGAGAGAAGGAACTTCCAAGACAGGAAACCTTATGGTTATCGGAAGAAAAGGATCTGGTAAGACAGTTCTTGCTGTTGATATTGTAAAAGCAATCCAGAAACAGCGTAACCTGAAACAGGGTAAAGTTGCAATTGTAACAGGAGAGTCACTGAATAAGAAAGAGTTATCCAATATTATCCAGAAACTCCGCGGTGGAGCGATCATTATCGAAAAAGCCGGTAAGTTAAATTCCAGAACAGTAGAAGAGTTAAGCTATCTGATGGAAAGAAAGACAGGAGAGATGCTGTTTGTACTGGAAGATCAGAGAAAACCACTGGAACGTATTATGACAGCTAATCCGGATTTCAAACGCAAGTTTACTTCAAAACTGGAGCTGCCGGTATTTATCAATGATGAGCTGGTAACATTCGGTCAGACATATGCGAAGGAAAATGGATATAAACTGGATGAAATGGGAATCCTTGCATTGTACAGCCGAATCGATGTAATGCAGAGAGAGGATCATGCCGTAACAGTTGCCGAGGTTAAAGAGATTATGGATGAAGCAATCGCTCATTCACAGAAAGCAAATGTAAAACATCTTGCAAGAAGAGTCTTTGGAAAAGGAACGGATCACGCAGACCGGATCATCCTTAAAGAAGAGGATTTCAGAATTTAGTTTGATAATAAAAATAAATTCAAACTATAAATGAGAAAAAAGAGTTTTGACAGATAATGTTTGTCAAAACTCTTTCTTTTTACCTTGTTCTAACGTATAATAAATATATTACCATAAGAGTATGGGAAGGTGGAATTATGGCTGAAAGAAAGAAAAAAACATATGAGATCGGGGAGCTGGATCAGTATCTTTTTGGACAGGGGAACCATTACGAGATATATAAGAAGCTGGGATCGCACCGAGTAAAGGATGGACACCGCCAGGGTGTGTATTTTGCTGTGTGGGCACCACATGCGAAGTCGGTATCCGTTGTCGGTGAATTTAACGAATGGGATACACAGGCGAATCCGATGAAGCGGGAAGAGCCGTTGGGAATTTATACGTGCTTTATACCAAAGGTACAGGAAGATATGATGTATAAGTATTGTATTGAGACTTATACGGGAGATTACATTTTCAAGGCAGATCCATTTGCAAACTATGCAGAGTTACGACCGGGAACTGCATCGAGAGTGCATGATATCAGTGAGCTGAAATGGTCGGATACGCAGTGGATGAAGCGCAGGGAAGACTGGGATCATAAGAAAGAACCAGTGTCTGTGTATGAAGCGCATATCGGTTCGTGGAAGAAACATCCGGGGCGTGAGGACGATGGATTTTATACATACCGGGATTTCGGTAAAGAGATAGTCAAATATGTAAAAGACATGGGTTATACGCATGTGGAGCTGATTGGTATTGCGGAGCATCCGTTTGACGGTTCATGGGGATATCAGGTGACAGGGTATTATGCACCAACTTCCAGATATGGAACCCCGCAGGATTTTGCATGGATGGTCAACCATCTGCATCAGCATAATATCGGTATCATTCTTGACTGGGTACCGGCACATTTTCCGAAAGATGCACATGGACTTGCTGATTTTGATGGAACCCCAACGTTTGAATATGCAGATCCGAGGATGGGAGAACATCCGGACTGGGGAACGAAGATTTTCGATTATGGAAAGAATGAAGTGCGGAACTTCCTGATTGCCAATGCGCTGTTCTGGGTGGAATACTTCCATATAGACGGTCTTCGCGTAGATGCGGTTGCGTCCATGTTATATCTGGATTATGGAAAGAATGCAGGAGAGTGGGTGCCGAATAAGTACGGAGAGAATAAGAACCTTGAAGCGATTGATTTCTTTAAGCATCTTAATTCGGTTGTGCTTGGCCGTAATCCAGGTGCAATGATGATTGCTGAGGAATCTACTGCATGGCCGAAGGTAACCGGGGATGTGGAAGACGACGGACTGGGATTCAGCTTGAAATGGAACATGGGCTGGATGCATGATTTTACAGAATATATGAAATTGGATCCGTATTTCAGAAAAGATAATCATAATCTGATGACATTCGCAATGAGTTATGCATATAGTGAGAACTATATTCTGGTTCTGTCGCATGATGAAGTTGTACATCTGAAGTGTTCAATGTTGAATAAGATGCCGGGACTTGGATTTGATAAATATGCGAATCTGAAAGTCGGATATGCATTTATGATGGGACATGTCGGTAAGAAACTGTTGTTTATGGGGCAGGAATTTGCACAGCTCCGTGAGTGGAGTGAGGAGAGAGAGCTGGACTGGTATCTTCTTGCAGAGCCGGAACATCAGGCGATCCAGAACTGGGTACGTGATCTTCTGCATTTGTATAAGAATAAAAAAGCGATGTATGAGGCAGATCATGAATTTGGTGGCTTTGAGTGGATCAATGCTGATGACGCATACAGAAGTATTTTCAGCTTCATGCGTCATTCCAAAGATGGCAAGAAGAATCTGTTGTTTGTATGTAACTTCACACCGATGGAAAGAGCAGATTATCGTGTCGGTGTTCCGAAGAGAAAACAGTATAAGTTGCTGCTGAACAGCGATGAAGAGAAATACGGTGGAACGGGTGAGAAACGCCCGCAGGTATACAAAGCACAGAAGCAGGAATGCGACGGAAGACCATATTCATTCGCATATTCTCTTCCACCATACGGCGTAGCAGTTTTTGAATTTTAAGAGTAACTATTCAGAACCAAGTATAAAAAGAAGAACCGGATACACATGTTTACATGTGAGTATCCGGTTCTTCTTTTTATACAGGTGACTCGAATAGAGTCACCGCCCCGAACATGAGCAAAAGAGCTGCGAAGCAGCGGAAAAGCGCGAGGGACGCGCGAATTTGCGAATGAGCGGGGAAGGTTCTGAATAGTAAAAGAAACTCGAATAGAGTCACCGCTTAGCTATTTCACTTCCTCCATCGTCGGGATAGAGACAGCCGCTCCCGCTCTGGAGCAGGTAATGGCAGATGCTTTTGACGCCAGTTCCAGCGAAGCAGGAATATTTTTGCCGTGTAACAGTCCGGATAAAAAGAACCCGGTAAATGTATCTCCGGCAGCGGTTGTGTCTACAGCTTTTATTTTAAAGGCTGGCTGATAAATCTGTGTGTCGGAAGAGAGATACATAGAACCTTCTTCGCCGAGTGTCAGTACAAAATCGTTCTCAGGGAAAAGCTCCTGCAGTCTGGAAGCAAGCTTTTCGTTATCGGAAATATCAGCATCCGACAGTTTGCTCTTAATCAGCCCGGCAGCTTCAATCTCATTTACAAAAAACAGATCGATGAGATGCAGCGGAAGTTCAAAAATCTTCGCATCCATTGGAGATGGATTCAAGATGATCTTCATGCCTCTGGCCTTCGCATTGATAATGATATAAGAGAGCTGATTGATCTCATTCTGGAGAACCAGGTAATCTCCTGAGCCAAAATGAGAGAGAACTTCATCTGCATATATTGTTGTGATTTGCTGGTTTGTTCCGCCATAGAGAAGAATACAATTGTCTCCCTGCACATCATTCTGGATGATTGCATGCCCGGTTGGCGTTTTTGTGTCGGTATGCAGAAGTTCTGTATGTACTCCGGCAGCAGTCAAAATGTCAGAGAGAAATTGTCCATCGGCTCCGATGACTCCGGCATGCCAGACTGACATGCCGGCTTTTGCAAGGGCGATAGACTGGTTCAGTCCTTTTCCACCCGGATATTGTTTTAAATCTTCGGAAGAAAGGGTTTCCCCTTTCTTCACAAAGTGCGGTACTTTATATACGTGATCAATATTTAATGACCCGAAATTCAGTATTTTCATACCTGTATCCTCCGTCTGTAAAATATCGAAAGTACAGTGACTTTAGTTGGAAGAACTGTCGTCCGAAGAATTGCTGTCTGAGGAATCTGAATCACTTCCGGTCAGTCCTTTGAAAAAGTTCACGACTTTATCCCACCAGCCTTCAGTATCCGCATTCTGAACTTTGTCTTTGATATCGTCCAGTGTGCTGTTGCTGACAACATCACTTCCGAGAATATCATCTTTGGTCTGGCTGATGATTCCACCGGAATTGCTGTCATTTCCGCCGAAAAATCCTTTGATGTTATCGACTAGTTTTGTGAAGAAACCTTCGCTCTTGCCTTCCAGGTTGTTCAGCGTCTGCTGAAGAGATTTGACATCGTAATCATACTGGGAAATCTTCTCCATCAGGGATACGATCTTATCTTTCTGCTCGTCGGTGAGATTAACGTCCAGATCTTTCGCTTTTTCATCGACTGTATCTGCAATCTTATCTTCGTCGCTGATATCATTTGCAATGACATCTTCTTTGACATCGTTCATCAGATCCGTTGCCTTGTCCTGTCCGATATCGTCAGCAAGTTCACCGGTAGTTACAAGCTCTTCTGTAGCGGCTTCTTTCTGCCCTTCGTCCAATTTCTCACCGCTTGCAGTCTCATAAGCCATCATGATTCCGGTTAAAGCACCAGTTCCGGATACTTCGATCGGAGATGCCGCAACAACGTTGCAGTTTTCTACGCCGGAAGTTGTCAGAGTGCTGGCAATCATGGAACTGGTTACAAATGTAAGGTTTGCGACCTTCACCTGGATACCGCCGCTTGTAGTTGGTTCTACATAAGAACAGCTGTAAGTCTTGTGACCAATCTGAGCTTCAGATGCAATTCCTTCCATATATTTACGTTCGTCCTGATTGGTAACTTCGATCGTTTCTACACTGTCTTTGCTTGTTCCGAAATATTCATACATAGACTTCTTCTGGTCGTCTGACAGGTTTGTCCCGATCGTAACAACTTTGGAACTGTCTGCGTTGGCGATCATCGGAAGACTTGCACATGTAAGTGTAACTGCCAGAGCAAGTGGAATGATTTTTTTTAATTTTTTCATAATAATGGCTGTTGCCGTACCTCCTTTTATGACTGGTATTACCAGATGTATTTTTAATGAGTTTAAATAAAAATGATGCCAGAAGACTGCAGAAATGTATTGATTTTGCAATCTTTTCCATTATTATATGGGAGCTGGCATCATTATAGTATCATAATCGTTTTGGTTTGCAAAGAAAATCTGTCTTAACTCTTTCTGAAGATTTTCTTTAGGCGTTCTTCTAATATAGAAGAGGAAATCAGTCCGCCGAAAGAGGCGAGAACTGTACCGTTTTTAAAGCAGACAAATGTCGGGACGAGATCATCCGTATAAGTTTTGGATAAGAGTGGTGATTCGTCAATGTCTACTTCTATAAATAAATACTGCGCATGGTATTTGCCGGATATTTCTTCTGCAATTGGTTTCATCATTGCACATTTTGTGCACCAGGATGCGTAAAACATCACAACGACCGGCACGCCGGAATTGTGTATAACAGCAGGAAAATTTGCTGTAGTGACATGCTTCATAAATCAGCCTCTTTTCTTCGTATGGCAGTCCGTGTCTGTATTCAGGTACCGGCATACTTCGCAGAAAGAATGTAAAAGACATGAGAATGGTCTGTGACAGCGCCTGTTGCAAATGTTGGTAAAACAAAAACAGGAGTGCCGTCGTCTTCGTTTCGGTTTCATGAATGTGTACCTCTGCACAGACTATTGTTACTTTATTATATGATACAAAGTAAAAAATGCGTATGATGAACGTGCAAGAGGCATATGCTTATTTCCTTGCCGCAATCAGTTTGTTGATCGGATGTTTCATGGAAGAGAATTTCTCCTCGTATTCTGTCATGACATTGCCTTCGTTCATGGCAGGATCATGATGCAGGTCATAGGTACATGCGGTCATTTTCCAGATGTCGGATGTTTCCAACTGTTCGGTGGAGAAATCAAAGAGATCTCGGTTGTCTGTTTTAAATTCGACAGTGCCATCCGGAATGAGGATCTTGTCATAGCGGGCAAAAAATTCTGCAGATGTCAGACGTCTTCTTGCATGGCGGGCTTTCGGCCATGGATCGGAGAAATTCAGATAGATCCGGGATACTTCATTTTCAGCAAAAACTTCCGGAAGATCTGTGGCATCCATACAGATAAAGCGTAGATTCGGAAGATGGAGTGTGACTGTTTCTTCGGATGAAGAATCGGATGTTACCTCCAGCTTCTCGACAGCACGTAGAAGGACGCTGGAATAACGCTCGATGCCGATATAGTTGATATCTGGGTTCTGCTCTGCCAATGTCAGAATAAACTGACCTTTTCCCATACCGACTTCAATATGAAGTGGATGATTATTGTGAAAAATTTCGCTGTTCCATTTGCCACGGAAGTGTCGCTCATCTTTGATTACCATTTCTGAATTGGCAAGTACGCTCTCCGCACGGGGTATATTTCTTAATCGCATAGAATGTTCCTTTCTGATATTATCCTTATTAAATACATTTTTTCATGTATATTGCATGTGCTTTTCCAGTTTAACTTTTGTCCTTTAAAATGTCAAATTTGCTATGGATTTTTCTGGAAATAAGAGTATTATATAACATATACATAAAAATACGGAAAAAGAATGGAGGCGGATTATGGATTCTGTAGTAGAAAAGTTGAGCGAAATTGAAAAAACAGCAGAAGATATTGTTGAATATGCTGAAAAAAAGAAGGCGGAGATTGAACATCAGATACAAAATGAACGAGACGTGTTTGATCGGGAAACAGAGCAGGCTACACAGGACGAGATTTCCAGAATTCGTGCGCAGGCAAAAGAAAAAATGGATGCAGTTATGGAGGAGCAGAGGGAGAAGAACCAGAAGCTTCTGGAAGAACTGCGAAAAGAATATGAAGAAAATCATGAGGCGTATGCCAGAGAGATATTAGAACATATCACAGAGGTATAGAACATGGGAAATGTTATGGCTTACAGCGGAATTGTCACGAAAGTCCACGGGATGCAGGCGAAACTTCTGTCGGAAGAGGAGCTTGAGGAAGTCGCATCCAAAAAGACAGTTCCGGAAGTAATTGAGTATCTGAAAGAAAAGCCGGCATATGCAGAGTATATGAACCGGCTGGAGGTAAAACTTTATCATCGAAGGAATGTTGAGAAAGTGCTGTATCAGTCTTTGTATGCAGACTGGTCCAGACTGTTCCGGTTTGCGGGAATGGAACAGAAGAAGTTTTTGAAAGTTTACTGGAAACGGTATGAAGTGGATTTGATCAATTACTGTCTTCGTATCGTATTTAATCATTATGAAAAACCATTTGATCTGGAATACAAGAAAGACTATTTTGACCGGTATTCACAGATCTCGATTGACAAGATGATTACGTCCAGAAATATTGACGAGCTGGTTGATAATTTACAGGGTACGGAGTATTATGAACCGCTCATTAAGATAAAAGATTCAGGTGCAGCGACGTTGTTTGACTATGATCTTGCACTGGATCTCTATTATTTTACGACACTTTGGAGAAAACAGCGCAGACTGCTTAAGAAGAAAGAGCTGGAGATCTATACGCGAGACTGCGGAACAAAGATTGACCTTTTGAATATCCAGTGGATATACCGTGCGAAGAAATATTATCATTTACTGCCGCCGGATATTTATGCACTTACGATTCCAATTCATTACCGGCTGAATCTGGAAGATTTTAAGATGCTGGTAGACACACCGAGTGTGGAGGAATTTCAAAATCGGCTGGACGAAACATATTATGCGAAGAAATATGAGATCGGGAAGGAACAGAAGACGATGGAGCAGATCTATCAGGACTGCCTGCGTCAGTTGTATCTGTCAGACCGAAGGCGAGAGCCGTATTCGATCGCATCGATCAGCACATATCTGTTTTTAAAAGAAGAAGAAATTAAAAAGTTGACGACAGCGTTTGAATGTATTCGCTACGGATTAACAACAACAGAGACTTTAGCATATATGAAAGGGGTGATTCGATGATCGTCAAGATGAAATTCTTAAGCATAAGCGGGCCGAAGACAGACATTGACCGTGTCTGCGACCAGTATCTTTCTAAGTATGAAATGCAGTTGGAAAATGCAGTGGCTGAGCTTAAGACAACGGACAATCTGCAGCCATTTGTAGATTTGAATCCTTACCGGGAACCGCTCGCGAAGGCGGAGCAGTTTACGGCAATGATCAAGGATGACAAGATCTGTCCGAAAGCAGTGACATCGCAGGAGGAGATGCTTGCAATGATCCGGGAAGTGAATCATGATTTTCTGGAACTGCAGGAACAGAAAGAATTATTAAAAAAGAAAGTAGAAAGTTTACGGGAAAGACTGGATGTATTGACACCGTTTCAACCGCTGGATCTGGATCTGTACAAAGTTATGCGTTACCGCTATATGAAGGTGCGGTTTGGACGGATTTTGGTAGATTATTTTAATCGGCTTGAAAAATATTTATTTGATGATCTGAATGCAGTATTTATAGAGGGAGCAAGGGATGAGAATTATGTCTATGGATGTTATTTTACATCCAATCCAGAAGCGAGCAAAATAGACTCTGTATTTAATTCACTTCATTTTGAGCGGATCAGCCTGTCACCAGATTTTATTGGAACGCCGACGCAGGCATGTGAGGAATTACAGAAAGAGATTGGTAAAACGAAAAAGAAGATCAAGAAGATTAAGCAAAGTATCCGTGTGCTGGTTGAAAAGCATGCGGCAGAACTGTTAGGAGCGCAGAAGCGTCTGGAAGAATTGTGCAATATCTTTGATGTGCGTAAGATGGCAGCGCGAATTGAGGAAGGCGACAACAAGGAAGAGTATTACATCCTGTGCGGATGGATGGGCGAAGAAGATGTCGCTAAATTCCTGGAAGAGACGAAAAAGGATGATAAGATATTTGTTGTAGTGGAAGAAGACAGAGAGAAGTTCTTCGGTGAACCGCCGACAAAGCTTAAGAATCCGAAGCTTTTCAAACCGTTTGAGATGTTTGTACGGATGTATGGGCTTCCAGCGAATGATGAGATGGATCCGACAATGTTCGTGGCACTTACTTATACATTTATTTTCGGCGCGATGTTCGGAGATGTGGGACAGGGCTTCTGCCTGTTTGCAATTGGTGGAATCCTGTATTTGACGAAGAAGATAAATCTCGCGGGAATTATATCGGTTGCAGGTATTTTCTCAATGGCATTTGGATTTATGTTTGGAAGTGTATTTGGTTTTGAAGATGTGATACCGGCATTATGGTTGAAACCGGTAGAAGCTATGACAAATCTGCCATTTATCGGGCAGCTGAATACGGTATTTATTGTGGCGGTTGCCTTTGGCATGGGACTGAACCTGCTGGTGATCCTGTTCCAGATGATCAATGCGATAAAAGCACATGATAGAGGCAATCTGTTATTTTCCAATAACGGACTGGCGGGATTTGTATTTTACGGATGTATCATTCTGACAATCGTTCTGTACATGACAGGACATAAGACGCCGAGTAATATTTTACTGGCAATCTGTCTTGGCATACCGGTCATCCTGTTTGTATTTAAAGAACCTCTGACGAATCTTGTGGAGCATAATCACAAGAAACTCGAAGAGGGAAAAGTGATGTTTCTTGTGCAGGGATTTTTTGAATTATTTGAAACGATGCTGAGTTATTTTTCCAATACATTGTCTTATGTGCGAATCGGTGCATTTGCAGTCAGCCATGCGGCGATCATGGAAGTTGTACTGATGTTGTCTGGAGCGGAGAGCGGAAGCGTGAATATCTTTGGCGTGATTCTCGGCAATGTGATCGTGTGCCTGTTAGAGGGACTGATTGTAGGAATCCAGGTACTCAGGCTGGAATATTATGAAATGTTCAGCCGTTTTTATAAAGGAACCGGAAGAGAGTTTAAACCATTTGATCAACATAAAAAAGAACATTAAGATCTGGAAAATAGGAGGATATTATTATGACACTGACTGTAAAATTACTGCTGATCGCAACTTTGATTCTGAGTATCATCATACCATTTGGGTATTATCTGCTTGGCGAGCAGTCGAAAAAACGCTATAAAAAAGCAATCGGAGCAAATGTGTTTTTCTTCTTTGGAGCATTTGTGATTGCGGGAATTATGTTATTTGGCGGAGACACTGTACATGCAGCAGAAGCTGCAACGCAGACCGCTTCTAATGCAACCGGATTCGGATATCTTGCCGCCGCACTTGCAACCGGTTTATCCTGTGTCGGTGGAGGTATTGCCGTAGCCAGTGCGGCAAGCGCAGCACTGGGTGCCATCAGTGAAGATTCCAGCGCACTTGGAAAATCACTGATCTTCGTAGGACTTGCAGAAGGTGTTTGTCTGTATGGACTGATCATCTCCTTCATGATCCTTGGTAAATTGTAAGATGAAAATGTATCTGATCAGTGATAATATCGATACTCTGACAGGAATGAGGCTTGCCGGTGTAGACGGCGTGATGGTGCACACGCGGGAAGAGCTGCGCAGTGCCATTGAAGAAGCGATGCATGATAAGACCGTTGGAATTATCCTGCTGACAGAAAAATTTGGAAGGGAATTTCCGGATTTGATCAATGAGATTAAACTGGAAAGGACGATGCCGCTTCTGATTGAAATTCCTGACAGACACGGAACCGGACGAAAAAAAGATTTTATCACTTCGTATGTAAATGAGGCAATCGGACTGAAGTTATAGATAGGAAGAAGGTGGCATGCTTGACATTAGAGGAGAAAATAAAGCATCTTCGCACGAAGGCGATGGAAGAAGCCCGTGGCGAAGGAAATGCAATCATCAAACAGCATGAGGATGCGCTCCGGCAGCTTGCAAAGCAGCACGAAGAAGAGGTGAAACGTCAGGTAGAGACGCGGATCAAAGCAGAGCAGGTAAGTGCAAAGCAGCAGCTCAATATGGCAATGTCAAAGGCGCAGCTCGAACTGAAAAGAGAGATCAGCGCGACGCAATTTGAATTAAAAAAAGAACTGTTTCAGGAAGTGGAAGAAAAACTGAATGATTATATGCAGACACCACAGTATCAGGCACTTCTTGTTACTTATATAGAAAAGGCTGCCAGATTTGCAGATGGAAAAGAGATGACGATATATCTTAATCCGTCGGATGCAAGATGGAAAGATTATTTGGAAGAGCATACCGGCATGAAACTTACGATCAGTAAAGAAGATTTTATTGGCGGGGTGCGCGCGGTAATTCATGAAAGAAATATATTAGTTGACTATGCGTTTAAGGGAGCGCTGGAAAATGAATCCCAGAAATTCTCATTCAAGGGAGGTGCGGGAATTGACTAGCGAAAAGACTGGAAAGATATATGGCATTAATGGTCCCGTTATCTATCTGAAAGGGAAGAATGGATTTAAAATGTCGGAGATGGTCTATGTCGGAAAGGAACGCCTTGTCGGTGAGGTGATTTCTCTGGATAAAGATCTGACAACGATCCAGGTATACGAGGAGACATCGGGACTGCGTCCGGGAGAAGAAGTTACGGCATCGGGCGCTGCTGTCTCTGTGACACTGGCTCCGGGAATACTAAATAACATATTTGATGGAATCGAACGACCGCTTGAGAGAATCGCAGAATCAGGAGGTGCATTTATCACACGTGGTGTCAGCGTGGACGAACTGGATAAAGAAAAATTATGGGATACACATATGACAGTGGGTATCGGTGATCTGGTGCACGGAGGAATGATTATTGCAGAAGTTCCGGAAACGCGTGCAATCGTGCATAAATGCATGGTGCCACCGGATGTAGAAGGAAAAGTAATTTCGGTTGTACAGGATGGACAGTATACGATCAAGGATACGCTGATAACATTGGAGCTTGCGGATGGAACATTAAAAGAACTGTCAATGACACAGAGATGGCCGATCCGTGTACCGCGGCCGGTATCGGAACGGTATCCGGCAAGCGTACCGCTTGTAACCGGACAGAGAATCCTGGATACCATGTTCCCGATTGCAAAGGGCGGAACCGCCGCAATTCCTGGAGGATTCGGAACCGGAAAGACGATGACACAGCATCAGATCGCAAAATGGTCCGATGCAGACATTATTATTTATATCGGATGTGGAGAGCGTGGAAATGAGATGACACAGGTTCTGGAAGAATTTTCCGAGCTGGTCGATCCGAAATCCGGCAATCCTCTGATGGATAGGACAGCGCTGATCGCAAATACTTCTAACATGCCGGTAGCTGCCCGTGAAGCATCTATTTATACCGGACTCACCCTGGCAGAGTATTATCGTGATATGGGGTATGATGTGGCGATTATGGCAGATTCTACTTCACGATGGGCAGAGGCACTGCGTGAACTGTCCGGACGACTGGAAGAGATGCCGGCAGAAGAGGGATTTCCGGCTTATCTTGCATCCAGACTGTCCGCATTCTATGAGCGTGCAGGTATGATGCAGACATTAAATGGAGCAACCGGATCAGTATCGATCATCGGTGCAGTATCGCCACAGGGTGGAGATTTCTCTGAACCGGTCACACAGAATACAAAGCGTTTCGTGCGCTGCTTCTGGGGACTGGATAAATCGCTGGCGTATGCGAGACATTTCCCGGCAATCCACTGGCTGTCCAGCTACAGTGAATATCTGAACGATTTAAGTGGATGGTATTCGGATCACGTATCGCCGAAGTTTGTAGATTACCGGAATCGTCTGATGGCAATTCTGAATCAGGAGAGCAGTCTGATGGAGATTGTAAAACTGATCGGTGGCGATGTACTTCCGGATGATCAGAAACTGATTTTGGAAATTGCAAGAGTGATCCGTCTTGGATTCTTGCAGCAGAATGCATTCCACAAAGATGATACATGCGTTTCGCTGGAGAAACAGTTTAAGATGATGGATGTTATTTTATATTTATATAAGAAAAGCCGGAGGCTGGTTGCGATGGGTATGCCGATGTCTGTGCTGAAAGCCGAAGGGATTTACGAAAAGGTAATCGCTATTAAATATGATGTGCCGAACGATAACCTGCAGCTTTTGGATCTGTATAAACGGGATATTGACGAGTTCTACGATCGTGTCGTAGAGAAGAATGCATAAAGGGGGAGTAAGTTGTGGCAATTGAATATTTAGGACTGAGCAGCATAAACGGACCTCTTGTTGTGCTGGAAGGGGTACAGGATGCATTTTATGATGAAATTGTAGAATTTGTAGTAGATCATAAGATCCATAAAATGGGAAGAATCGTGGAACTTGATGAAGACAAGGCAATCATCCAGGTATTTGAAGGTACGGAAAATATGTCGTTGGACAATACGCATACCAAGCTGACCGGACGTCCGATGGAAGTTGATGTGTCCCCGGAGATGCTGGGGCGTACATTTAACGGAATCGGCGAACCGATTGACGGACTTGGACCGATCACGGCAGCAGACAGGAGGGACATCAATGGGCTTCCGTTAAATCCGGTAAAGAGAGAGTATCCGAGAAACTATATCCGTACCGGCATTTCAGCAATTGACGGACTGACAACACTGATCCGTGGGCAGAAGCTCCCGATTTTCTCAGGAAACGGACTTCCGCATGACCAGCTTGCGGCGCAGATCGTGAAGCAGGCATCACTCGGCGAAGGTTCGGACGAGGAGTTTGCGGTTGTATTTGGCGCTATGGGTGTCAAACACGACGTGGCAGAATTTTTCCGCAGAACATTCGAAGAGAGCGGTGTATCCGATCATGTATGTATGTTCCTGAATCTTGCAAATGATCCGGTTGTTGAACGTCTGATCACGCCGAAAGTGGCACTGACGGTGGCAGAATATCTTGCTTTTGAGTGTAATATGCACATCCTTGTTATTCTGACAGATATGACATCCTTTGCGGAGGCGATGCGTGAAGTATCTTCCTCCAGAGGAGAAATCCCGTCAAGAAAAGGATATCCGGGCTATCTGTACAGTGAGCTGGCAACGATTTATGAGCGTGCCGGAATTGTGGAAGATTCGACTGGTTCTGTGACACAGCTTCCGATCCTGACGATGCCGAATGATGATATTACACATCCGATTCCGGATCTGACCGGATATATTACAGAAGGGCAGGTTGTTCTGGACCGGAATTTACACGGGCAGGCAATTTATCCGCCAATCAGTATCCTGCCGTCACTGTCCCGTCTGATGAAAGACGGGATTGGAGCAGGCTACACAAGAGAAGATCATCAGGATCTGGCAAATCAGTTATTTTCAGCTTATGCAAAGGTGGGGGAAGCGAGAAATCTTGCCTCCGTTATCGGAGAAGATGAGCTGTCACCGATCGACAAGCAGTATCTGAAATTCGGAGAAGAATTTGAAAAACGATATATCGGTCAGGGCCCAAAAGAAAACCGTACGATTCTGAATACGCTGGATCTCGGCTGGGAACTTTTAGGTTTACTTCCGAAAGAGGAATTAGACCGAATCGATACGAAACTGGTTGATAAATATTATAAGAAAAAAGAAGAGACGGATGAGGAAGAAAGTGAATCATAAGAAATAATTTTATTTCTATGACAGAGACCAGAATGAAAGCAGAAAAGGAGGCAGAGTATGGATCCGAGAGAATTTCCCACAAAAGGAAACTTAATGCTTGCCAAAAACTCGCTGGCACTGGCGCATCAGGGCTATGATCTGATGGATAAGAAGCGGAATATTCTGCTCAAAGAGCTAATGTCACTGATTGATGAGGCAAAGGATATTCAGGAAGAGATTGACCAGACATTTACAAAAGCATATGCATGCCTGCAGCGTGCGAATATCGAGCATGGAATCAGCAAAGTGCGGGAACTGGCATTTACCGTGCCGATCGAAGATTCTATCCGCATCCAGACGCGGAGTATTATGGGAACAGAGATCCCGCATGTCAAATACGATGCAAAGCAGAATGATCTGACATATTCGTTCAGTACAACGAGAGAGTCGATCGATATTGCGCGGGAAGCATTTCGGGAAGTGAAAGATCTGACCATCAAATTGTCGATGGTGGAGAATGCGGCGTATCGTCTGGCAACGAATATTAAAAAGACACAGAAACGTGCCAATGCGCTTAAGAATATTACGATTCCGATGTACAGCAATCTGGTATACACGATCAGCAATGCGTTGGAGGAAAAAGAAAGGGAAGAGTTTACCAGATTGAAGGTGATTAAGCGGATGAAGTCGTAGAGGGGTTGAGCTATTCGTCCCAGTAATCAATGCTTTCCAGGGTGCGTAAAGAAATATCAAATAATTTTTTTTAGAAAATAATGTGTATGCAGCATGCGTCCTTTTATGGTTGTGATACTTTTGCTTTATTATTATATTAACAGAAAGAAATAAAATAAAAAGAGATTGGCGTATCAGTTGAATGATATGCTAATCTCTTTTTCAATCAATTCAGATTATGTAAGAAAAATATCATACTACAATTTAATATTCTGGATTATAACTGTCTGGATCTTTCAGCAGCAGCCTTGATGCATTCCATAACCGAAGCGCGCATGCCGCCACGTTCCAGTGCTTCGCAGCCTTCGATGGTAGTTCCGGCAGGGGAAGTTACCATATCTTTTAAAGCACCCGGATGGATATCCATCTCAAGAAGCATCTTTGCAGTTCCAAGGCAGGTCTGCTCTGCAAGGCGGTATGCAGTGGCGCGAGGAAGTCCCTGTTTTACGCCACCGTCTGCCATTGCTTCGATGAACATTGCAACATAAGCCGGACCGCCACCGTTTAATGCGCAGGCTGCATCGATGAGATGCTCCGGAAGGAGTTCAACAACACCGATAGAGCTGTAGATGGATTTGGCGATTTCCATTTCATCTTCTTTGAAATCATTGTCAGAGCAAAGAGCAAATGCTCCTGCAAATACCATCGCCGGAGTATTTGGAAGAAGGCGCAGGATTCTAGGTGTACCATTGATCATAGCCTGAAGTCTTTCGACTGTTACACCGGCTACGATAGACATCATTGCTTTACCGTCCAGTGCTTTTTTGCACTGCTCTAAAGCTTCTGCGGCATTCTGAGGTTTAACGGCAAGTAAAATAATGTCGCTGTTCTTGCAGACATCTTCATCGTCTGTCGCGAGATTGACACCCCAGCCTTTTGCTTTTTCCATCATGGCAGGGTTAATGTCGTAAACGTATACATTCTCTTTTGCGAGTACACCGCTTTCCAGTGCGCCGTAGAGGATCGCGCCTCCCATGTTTCCGCATCCGATGACTCCGATTTTCTTTGTTACCATAATAATCGACCTCCTAAATCAAAACGTTTAATATGAATTATTATCAGACAGATTGTGTCGCGCGCTGCACGTTCACAATCAGGCATCTGTATTCTTAAATTCTTCCCAGGCAGCAGTCAGTTTGTCCGGGTTTTTTAACAGCAGCTTTGTCCCTTCTGCCATACAGCGTGCAGCGTAAAGCATACCTTTGTGTCCGATACTCATGCCTGCCTGCTTTGCGGCAGCCCAGTGATGCAGAGACGTACCGCGACACATGGTAGCAGCACTGATGGTGATGAGAGGAACGGTGTGGCTGACTTCCGTAGCGTCTGTACCGATGAAGATCGGAACAGGTTCCGGCTCCAGCGGTTCCAGTCCTTTGAAATAAATCCCGTCATTTTCCAACCCGGCTTCTTTACTGAGTTCGGCGGCAAATGTCAGTTCATCTTCGGTATATTCCGGAGTCGGGATATGTGTCATTGCCTCATAGTACAGCTCAGCAAGCACACGGTTGACTTTCATCTCTTTACAGCTGGTGACCAGTTCAATATCTACGGTTGTATCTGTCATCATGGCAGCACCGCGTGCACATTTATCCACACGTGCACTGGCATCTTCTGTGCGGGAACGCTTGAAAGAACGGATGAAATAATTCGTCTTTGCAAGATCCGGAACAACATTTGACGGGATTCCGTTATCGACATATGCATAATGCATACGGACTTCATCCGGCACATGTTCACGTAGATAATTTACACCGATATTCATAAGTTCGGCTGCATCCAGAGCACTTCGCCCTTCCTGCGGAGATTTGGCGGCATGTGCGCTGACTCCGTGGAAAGTATAATTTTTCACATCCTGAGACATCCAGATATCGTTGCTGATCCGGTTCCGGTCAAATGGATGCCATGTTACGGCAACATCCAGACCATCAAAGACGCCGGCTTTGTTCATAACAATCTTGCCGGACATGATCTCTTCAGCAGGACAACCGTAGACGCAGATCGTGCCGGGAATCTGTTCTGTTTCCATATGACTTTTCAGTGCGCAGGCGGCTCCGATTACGGCAGTGCCCAGTAAGTTATGACCGCAGGCATGTCCGACACCGGGAAGTGCATCGTATTCTGCGAGAAATCCAAGGATTGGTTTTCCTGTGCCCCAGGTTGCGGTGAAGGCAGTCTCAATATTTGCAGTTCCGCTTGAAACAGTAAATCCCTGTTCCTGTAAATAAGTACTTAAACGCACCGAAGATTTTTGTTCTTGATAGGCAAGTTCCGGATTGGCAAATATGTAATTTGCCGTATCAATTAATTCTGCCTGATGTGTCTTAAGCCAGTCTGCTACAATGTTACGGCTGGCGGAAGATTCGGAACAAATTTCTTCACTGAAATGATTGATCGTAGAATCTGTCATATTTAAACTTCCTCCGGGTAAGCACCCTCTAATACATCCAGATATTCCTGACCGAAAGTATCCACGTAATCAGCAAGGGCAAGATCAATTGCTTTCTGACCGTTTGTGCCAAGCTTTTCAATCAGTGTCTTGCTAATTGTATCTTTCAGATGTGCGGTGTGAAAATTAAAATCTTTCATGCAGGAAGTGCCGAGATCCTTCTTCTTGGCAGCGAGAGCTTCGACATCTTCCGGCGTCAGTGGATAGCCCCAGTCAAATTCGCATTGTTCGCCGCCCCAGCTCATGGATGTAGCAGTTGGGGTACAGACAAAATCAGAGCGGAATCCCTGATAAACCGCATTATCAACATTGACACAATAAAGTTTACCGTATTCTGTAATATCGTGCTTTTTCCATGCTTCACACCAGGCACATTTCGAAATATAAGTCTGAAGTGTCGGTTCGGTACGGAGTGTACCAAATTGCATCTGTCCGTCATAGTCAGGCTTCCACTCGCCGTAAGCTTGGTTGGTCATTGTGTTGAGCGGATCGCCGTGAGCAATCGCTCGTGCAGCCATTCTTGCACCTCGTTCTTTACCATAGACAGTCATACCGTCTAAGATTGCCTGTTTTCCTTCTTCGCCACAGATTTCAATAGCGCGCTTGGCGAGAAAAGCAAACATCATTGCATGATGTTCAATCTTACAGGAAACCGTTTCTTTGGCTGTATTCATAATTATCATCCTTTCACATAGTAGTCTGTTAAAGTTTGGAGATATTATACTACATTTTATAAGAAGATACCAGTGTAAGGGAGGAAACCAAAGACACAAAATATAACTGATAATCTATAATCAGTAATAGAAAAAATCTATATATGTCGTTAGTTATTAAAAAATATGAGTGGCTTTTTATCTGAAAAAAAGCTATGATGGTTATATAAGACAAACTGTATAAAAAATATAGAAAAAAAGAACGACAAAATGTAAAGAGAGGTAAAAAACAATGGACAAAAAACGTTTTATGGTAGTTAGTGGTTTCCTTGGAGCAGGAAAGACAACAACGATGGTAGCACTTACAGAGTACATTAACAGCACAGGCAAACATGCAGCAATCATTGCAAATGACCTGGGAGCAAATTATATTATCGACGCAGAGTATTCTGACCGTCAGAATGTAGAAGTCACACCGATCGGCGGAGACTGTATCTGCTATATTCCGGATACATTGATTGAGAGAATCGAGCGTCTGAACAGAGAGCCGAAAGATCTGGTTATGTCTGATATTCCGGGATGCGGAATCGGTGCACTGGATCATGTATATGGCAATCTGGACAAGAACCACAAGGATGAGTTCACACTGGCTCCGTTCCTGGTTGTAACAGACCCGGAGAGACTTCGTATGATCATGCCGGAGCAGGCAGATATCAATCTTCCGGAAGAATTAAAATTCCTTCTGGATGCACAGTTAAAAGAAGCAGACTGTATCGTCCTGAATAAGATTGATCTGATGTCTGATGAAGAAGTGGACCGCTATGTAAAATTCTTAAAAGAAGCTTGCCCGGATATTCCGGTGTTCCCTATCTCTGCAAAAGAAAAGATCGGTCTGGAACAGGTAGCAGACTATGTACTGACTGCAGAGAGCCGTGTGAACATTACAGATATCGGATACGGCGGACCGGAATTCGTTGCAGCTGAGAAGAGTATGTCATGGTTCAACAGAAATGTATTTATCACAGCAAAAGACGGCAAAGCATTTGACGGAAATGAATTAGTTGACGATCTCATTGACGAGATTCGTAACGGACTGATTGCAAATAAGAGAAATGTTCCACATCTGAAGACATTTGCAGTAGGAAAAGAGAATGATTATGGAAAATTCAGTCTGATCGGTGTAGATTATGACATCATCCATGACCAGGAACTGAAAGAAGAAACAGAAAAATTGCGTCTTGTTGTAAATGCGCGTGCAGTATGCGAATCTGATCTGTTATTAGATATTGTAGATGATGCATTTGATGCTGTAGCTGAAAAATATAATGTAAAGATTAAAGTATTCTTCAGTGAGTGCTTCGGAATGATGGATGAGGGAAGACATTAAGCGAAAGTCTGTTACAAAGTAATGGGAAAGAGATCACAAATTATGAGCAATGATATTCACGAACAAATAAAGGAATATTATGGGGTCATCCTGCAAAGCAGTGATGACCTCAAAACAAATGCGTGCTGCTGCAGTTCAGCGCCACCGAAGTATGTAAAAGATATTTTGCCGTTGATCAAGGATGAGATAAAAAACCGTTTTTATGGCTGTGGTTCTCCGATTCCGATGGGAATGAAAGGATGCCATGTGCTGGATCTCGGATGTGGTACGGGAAGAGATGTTTATATTTTATCTAAACTGGTTGGGGAAGAGGGACATGTCTATGGCGTAGATATGACACCGTCCCAGATTGAAGTTGCCATCCGTAATGAAGCAGCGCAGATGGAGGCATTTGGATTCGAAAAGACGAATACAAGTTTTCATCTGGGATATATCGAAGATTTGAAAGGTATCGGAATTGAAGATAATTCCATCGATGTTGTGACATCTAACTGCGTAATTAATCTGTCGCCGTTCAAGGAGCAGATTTTCCGGGAAGTATACCGGGTATTAAAAGAAGGCGGAGAGATTTATTTCTCCGATGTTTTTGCCGACCGCAGGCTTCCGGATGAAATAAAAAATGATCCGGTCATGCGCGGAGAATGTATGGGTGGCTCCATGTATCTGGAAGATTTCCGCAGAATGATGGAAAAATGTGGTTTTGTCACGTATTATACGATGGAAAAGACACCGATCCAGCCGCATGATTTCGAGATTGCGAGATTGACAGGAGATATCCAGTTTTATTCCTGTACAGTACGCGCATTTAAGTGTAGCGGCCTGGAGGACCGGGAAGAAAATTACGGACATAGTGCGACCTATCTAGGAACGATGGAGGAAAATAAACGGTATTGCGATTTTGATGAGACATTCCGTTTTCTGAAAAATAAACCACTTGGAATCAGTGGTAATCTTGCAAAGATTTTAAGGACTTCCAGATTCTGCAATTATTTTACGGTTGAAGGAGAAGGGGAGACACATTATGGCCTGTTTAAAGAACTGGATCAGAGTGTTAATCCGACGCAGTATGATAAAAATGCAAAGATTACAGCAAGGACACTGAAAGAAGAAGTCAGACGGTATGACATTCCGGAATTAATGGATCGTGTCAAAGGTGTGGATGAGCTGTATTCCAAAGAGCAGCTCACGACAATGCAGGTAAATGTCGGCTACAGGTGTAATCTGTCCTGTGCACACTGCTTCCTGGAGTGTGGGCCGGATAAAACGGAGATGATGAGCAAAGAGACGATGGATCAGTGCCTGCAGGCATTTAAGACCGGCGGGTTCCGAACGATGGATATTACCGGCGGTTCACCGGAGATGAATCCGAATCTTACTTATTTCATTGAGGCAGCATCGAAGCTTGGCGATGTGATTGTCCGCACAAATCTTGTTATTTTGCAAAAGGAAGCATATGCTCACTTAATAGATGTATATACAGAAAATAAAGTCCGTATTGTCTGTTCTCTGCCTTACTATAATAAGAAAGTTGTGGAAAAGCAGAGAGGCGCACATGTATTTGATCCGGCGATTAAGATTCTACAGGAATTAAATGCAAGAGGCTATGGCAGACAGGATGATCTGCGGCTGACGCTTGTGTATAATACAGATGGCCCGTATCTGCCACCGAATGAATTTATGCTGGAAAAGACATACAGAGAAATTCTGGAAAAGGAATATGGCATTGTATTTACGGATTTGATCGCAATTGGAAATGTGCCGATCGGAAGATTCGGGCAGGAGTTAAAGCACCAGGGAAAACTTGGATCTTATCTGAAACTGCAGAGTGAGAATTTCAATGAAGACAATCTGCCGAAGGTTATGTGCCGGGCTCAGATCAATGTTGATTACGATGGCAGTCTGTATGACTGTGAATATTATCATGTCCTTAGAATGAAACCGGAAGGAGAAGCGCATATCAGTGAACTTACAGATCATGCGCCGAAGCCGCGGAAGATTCATACCTGTGCAGTTTGCTATAGTTGTACGGCAGGATATGGAAGCAGCTGTGGTGGAAATCTGTCACATTAAGTTGGCAGTGGAAGGTTCTGCCGGTGTGATTTGTCGGATAGAAAAAGAGCTGTTTGGAAATTATGAAAATGATTTCTGAAAAAATATGGAAGAAAAATAAAAAAATATTAAAAAACACTTGATTTTTAGAAAAACATGTCATATAATATTACTTGCGTCACGGGAAACTGATGACGCAGAACATGCGCGATTAGCTCAGTTGGCAGAGCACCTGACTCTTAATCAGGGTGTCCAGGGTTCGAACCCCTGATCGCGCACTATAAAATCGCTGTTTTTGCAGACAACAGAGCTGCAGGGACGGCGATTTTTTGTATAATAGGAAATTTCATTTCCTATTATACAAAAGCCTCCGGCAGGATGCGCACTGCGGCGTACAATGATGATGTCGCAAGCGACCACCGCGGGCGCGCGAATGTGCCAAGGCACATTCGATTTATAGCGACGAGGAGGGAACAACATGGCGTCATTTAACCGTTTTATAGAAAAATGGATGGCACTGGTGACACCAATCTGCCTTCTTTTGGGCGTGTGGTTCCCGGATATTGCAAAACATGGACTCCCATATGTTCCGTTTGTCTTTGCATTTATGACATTTAATGGTGCTTTGAAGTCTAGCTTCAAAGATGTGGCGGGGGTATTTAAGAACCCGTCAATACTTCTTGTGATGCTTGGGCTTATCCATGTTGTAATGCCGGTATTTGCCTGCGGACTTGGACATTTATTTTTCACAGATAATGCGAGGCTGATTGCCGGGATGGTGTTGGAATTTTCAGTGCCGACAGCAGTGTCGGGACTGATGTGGATAACAATCTACAGCGGAAATAGTCCGTTATCGCTGTCGCTAGTAGTGACAGATACCGTATTATCTCCTTTTTTAATTCCATTGACATTAAGGATTCTTCTTGGAAAAACAGTACATATGGATACAGTACAGATGATGCAGGAGCTGATCTTCATGGTGGCATTTCCGGCAATTCTTGCTATGTGCCTGAATCAGATCAGCCATAATCGCGCAAAAGAATGTTTGCCGAAAGTGCTCGCACCTTATTCCAAACTGGCGCTGATATTTGTTGTAATATCCAATTCATCCAAAGTGGCACCGTATATTTGCCATATGAACGGACAGCGGGTAGCTGTAGCAGTAACAATTCTCGTACTGGCGGCAAGCGGTTATGCAATTGGACTTCTGGTCGCAAAATTATGGAAGAAGGATCACGAAACATCTATTTCCATGATGTACGGAAACGGAATGCGTAATATCAGCGTGGGAGCCGTGATTGCGGCGGCATATTTCCCGGGAGAAGTGATGTTCCCGGTTATGATCGGAACGTTGTTCCAACAGGTACTGGCTGCATTTTACGGAAAAGCAACGGAGCAGCCGGGTGACAACAGTAAAAACTAAGATTTCCCTAAAAATATCTTTAGAATTATTTTCTTTACAAGGATGTGTATTCTATTTATAATTTTACCAACAAAAGAAATGAGGAAAAAGGATGCACAAAAGACGAAGAGAGTTTAAGAAGAGAGCCAGATGTGTGTTGAAGACGCATTACTGGCTTTTTGTTATGTTATGCCTTATTGCAGGCATGATCGGAACAGAATTTACCACTTCCGTGAAACTGGGAAAGGACGCAGCAGTGTCTTATGCGGAAGCAGAGAACACGGTCAACCGTCTGACAACGGATAACCTGATCGGAGCGTTCTATGATAATCTGGAAGAATTTAATGAAGGAAAAGAGGCGGAGCAGAGAGCGCGCATTGATGAAAAGAAGAAACGCTATGAAGAAGAATCAAAAAAGAATGAAAATGCGGTTCTTGGACGAAGCAGGGGTGTCTTTTCCGGCATTGTAAATAAAGCCGCTTCCGGTGAATATATTGTTACACTTGCAGTTGCGGTGCGCTCACTGGTCGGCTCGGATAACATAGCTGCCTGGCTGCTGATCGTTGTCAGCCTGGCACTGATATTTTTCGTGCAGACCTTTATCGTAGATGTGTATCAGATTGTTATGCGAAGGATGCTTTTGGAAGGGCGCTGTTATAAGCGCGTTCCGCTACACCGAGTGTGGTTCCTGATGCGGGTGCGCAAATGGATGCATGCGGGAGTCACGCTTCTGTTAAAACAGGCATTGCACACTGTGTGGGGGCTTACGGTTATCGGGGGTGTTGTCAAATATTATTCTTATTATCTGGTTCCTTATATTGCAGCAGAGAATCCATCAATAAAGTCAATCGATGTAATTACATTATCGAGGCAGATGATGAATGGGCATAAGTGGGAATGTTTTGTGATGGAATTGTCGTTCTGGGGCTGGAGATTTCTTGGATTTTTCACAATGGGAATTGCTAACATTTTCTATATCAATCCATTTATGGCTGCGACAATGGCAGAATATTATGTGAGTCTGCGAGAGGAGGCAATCGACAGGAAACTTCCGCTGGTAGAGCAGTTAAATGATAGATATCTGTATGAGCGCCCGGAACAGATGGTGTTGGATGCGGTCTATGAAGACGTTAGAGAAGTGGAGGAAGAACCGCCGGTTGTTATAGAAGGTCTGACTGGAGTTCAGAAGTTCCTTGCAAATACATTGGGAATCACAGTGCTGCATCAGAAAGAGATGGATGCGCTGGAGGAAGAGGCAAACCGAAAATTCCGGGTTGTGCATGATATACGTGCATACAAAGGAATTGTTTATCCGACCAGACTGTATCCGATTTTGGAAGTGAAGAGAAATAATCTGCTGGAAAATATGAACTTTTTGCGTCATTACTCTATCTGGTCTGTGATCATGATGTTTTTTATTATGTCATTTGCAGGCTGGGTGTGGGAAGTGAGTCTGCATTTTCTGACCAAAGGATGTTTTGTTAACCGTGGGGTTCTTCACGGTCCATGGCTGCCGATTTACGGGGCTGGCAGTGTACTGATTTTATTGTTGCTGAACCGTCTGCGTAGAAAACCTGTGGCAGAATTTGTTGCAGCGGTAGCCTTGTGTGGATTTATAGAATATTATACATCTTATTTCCTGGAGATTATAACGCATGGCAAGCGATGGTGGGATTATCATGGATATTTTCTGAATCTTAACGGAAGGATCTGTGCAGAAGGGCTTTTGACATTTGGAATCGGAGGCGTTGTAATGGTATATGTACTGGCTCCATTTTTAGACAATCTGATCCGCAGGATTCCGATGCGGCGTCTGATTGCGTTATGTTTGTTGTTGTTAGTATTGTTTGGCGCAGATCAGATGTGGTCGGTGCGTCATCCGAATGAGGGAAAAGGGATCAGCAAAACGCGGGCGACAGCCGTCCGGACATATGAAAAAGAAGGGAAGGTAGTAAAACAATGATCGCATTATATCTGGCTCCGCTGTATTTGTTATTATGCGGATATATACTCTGGCGCATGCTTCACTGGCTTGCAGCCTGTCACGATGTGACAAAAAATTTTTTCCTCAGGGGACTGCTCGTCACAGTGTACGTTTTTCTGGCGCTAAGCCTGCTTTTTGGATTTCTTGTACCGCCGTCGATGTTACAAAGAGTGCTGAAAGGGATTGGCAATTACTGGCTGGGTGTGTTATTATATATCTTGCTTACAGTTCTTGTAGCAGATCTTATAAGACTCGTTCTGAAACATGTGTCATTTCCGAAAAAGGAAAGACTTTTTTCAAGAAAAGGACATGTTATCGTGGGCAGTATATGTCTGGCAGTGATTCTGGCATTCAGTGCCGCCGGGATCTATGGTGCACGTCATATCGTAACGACAGATTATCAGGTAAAGATATCAAAGAAAGCAGGGAATCTGAAGGAACTGAACCTTGTTCTTGTGGCTGATTTCCATCTGGGATACAGCATCGGCAGCAGCCATATGCAGCGGATGGTGGAGAAGATCAATGCGTCAAAACCGGATCTTGTAGTGATCGCGGGAGATATTTTTGACAATGAATATGAGGCATTGGATAATCCGGAGCGCCTGGAGAAGATATTAAGATCGATCAAGAGCAGATATGGTGTCTATGCATGTTACGGCAACCATGATATACAGGAGAAGATTCTGGCAGGATTTACATTTCCGAGAAAAGGGAAGAAGATGAGCGATCCGCGGATGGATACATTTTTGGAGAAATCAAATATTCATCTGCTTCGGGATAAAGCAGTCGAGATCGACAATGCTTTTTATCTGTTCGGAAGAGCTGATTATGAACGTCCGGGAAGAGGGATCAGGAAGAGAAAGCTTCCGAAAGAACTGGTGAAGGAAATGGATCAGAAGAAACCAATTCTTGTAGTGGATCATGAACCGAGAGAATTAAAAGAACTGGCAGATGCGGGAGTGGATCTGGATCTGTGTGGACATACACATGATGGCCAGATGTTCCCGGGGAACTTGGTTACGGACATGATGTGGGAGAACTCCTCTGGCTATCTGAAAAAGGGAAAGATGCACAATATCGTGACTTCCGGGCTTGGCGTATTCGGACCGGATATGAGAGTGGGTACGAAGAGTGAGATCTGCCGGATTAAGATAAAATTCAATTAGAGAGAAAGAGAGAAAGGGAATTGCAAAAAAGTAAAACTTTCTCTTTCTTTTCGCTCTGAATTGGTGTATGATAGTAAAAGACACAACATATTGTGCAATAGTAAGTTGAAAATATCTATATTTTGCTATATAAAAAGAATGCTAAAAAAGGAGAAATCAAGGGGATTATGGGAATTCAAGTGAAAAATCATGTGATCAAACGAAACGGAGAGGAAGTACCGTTCCAGCTTGATAAGATCATAAATGCGATCAAATCTGCAAACAAAGAGGTAGAACGGATCCATCAGTTGAATGAATATCAGATTCTTGCAGTGGCAGATACAATCGGTCAGAAAGTGAACGAATATCGCCATGCCGTGAATGTAGAAGATATTCAGGATATGGTAGAGACCGGCATCATGGAGATGCGTGGATATGAAGTCGCACAGAAGTATGTGCGTTATCGTTATAAGAGAGAGCTTACCAGAAAATCAAATACAACAGATAATGGAATCCTCGCACTGATCGAGCACATGAACGAAGAAGTAAATCAAGAGAATTCCAACAAGAATCCTGTGATCAATTCTACACAGAGAGATTACATGGCAGGAGAAGTCAGCAAAGACTTATCCAGACGTCTGCTCCTTCCGGAAGAGGTTGTGCAGGCGCACGAAGCAGGAATCATCCACTTCCATGATTCTGATTATTTTGCACAGAAAGAACATAACTGTGATTTGATCAATTTACAGGATATGTTACAGAATGGTACAGTGATCAGTGAGACGCTGATCGAGAAGCCGCATAGCTTTTTTACAGCATGTAATGTAACGACCCAGATCGTGGCACAGGTGGCAAGTAACCAGTATGGCGGACAGTCTTTTACACTGGCACATCTGGCACCGTTTGTAGATATCAGCAGACAGAAACTCCGTAAGAATGTTATCGCTGAGAGACAAGAATGTGGCGAGAGCATGGATCCGGAAATCATTGACAAGATTACAGAACGCAGACTCCGCGATGAAGTAAAGAGCGGAATCCAGACGATCCAGTATCAGCTTATCACACTGATGACCTGTAATGGACAGGCGCCGTTTGTAACCGTATTTATGTATCTGGATGAAGTAGAAGACGGACAGTTAAGAGATGACCTTGCTATGATCATTGAAGAAGTGATGAGACAGAGAATGCAGGGCGTTAAGAATGAAAAAGGTGTATGGATCACTCCGGCATTCCCGAAATTGATCTATGTATTGGATGAAGATAATATTACAGAAGGTTCCAAATACTGGGGACTGACCAAGCTGGCAGCAGAATGTACAGCAAAACGTATGGTACCGGATTATATTTCCGCTAAAATGATGCGTGAGCTGAAGCAGGGAGAAGTTTACCCGTGTATGGGCTGCCGTTCATTTTTGACAGTTGAGGACGAGCAGAGAAATCCGGACGGAAGCCATAAGTTCTATGGACGTTTCAATCAGGGAGTTGTAACGATCAATCTTGTAGATGTGGCATGTTCTTCCAATGGAGATATGGATAAATTCTGGAAGATTCTGGATGAACGTCTGGAGTTGTGCCACCGGGCACTCCGCTGCAGACATGAGCGTCTTCTCGGAACGATTTCCGATGTAGCGCCGATCCTGTGGCAGTATGGTGCACTGGCAAGACTGAAGAAGGGTGAGACGATCGACAGACTGCTTTATAATGGATATTCAACAATCTCTCTCGGATATGCGGGCCTTTATGAGATGTGCATGCGTATGCTTGGCAAATCCCATACAGATCCGGAAGCAAGCCCGTTTGCGCTGGAAGTTATGCAGAAACTGAATGATAAGTGCAAAGAATGGAAAGAAGCAGAGCACATCAGCTATTCCGTATACGGGACACCGATGGAATCTACAACTTACAAATTTGCAAAATGTTTACAGAAACGTTTTGGAATCATCAAAGGCGTAACCGATAAGAATTATATTACGAACAGCTATCACGTACATGTAACAGAGAAGATCGATGCATTTAAGAAACTGAAATTCGAATCCGAATTCCAGAAGTTGTCTCCGGGTGGAGCGATCAGCTACATCGAAGTACCGGATATGCAGGACAATATTCCGGCAGTACTCTCCGTTATGCAGTATATTTACGAGAATATCATGTATGCTGAGCTGAATACGAAGAGCGATTACTGTGAATGTTGCGGCTATACCGGTGAGATCCAGATCAAGGAAGACGGAAACGGTAAACTGATTTGGGAGTGTCCGAACTGCGGTAACAGAGATCAGGATAAGTTATGTGTAGCAAGAAGAACCTGTGGATATATCGGAACACAGTTCTGGAATCAGGGAAGAACACAGGAAATCAAAGACCGCGTACTTCACCTGTAAGAAGGAAAGATTGACAAAAAGAACAACTCCATATATAATATAACCTATTGAATTACTGGGAATATGAAGTGACCGGCGGGTGCATGCATGAGAGACATGGAATGCAGCCGCTGGTTTTGCGTAACAAACTTACAAAGCGTGTTCTATTATTGCGATAAAATCTGTGAGACACGTTTCGTACGGCAGAAGGAGAAGATAAGAAGATGCTGACACAATTTTCGAGAACCGAATTATTACTTGGAAAAGAAGCAATGGACAGGCTTGCGAATGCCAGAGTTGCGGTATTTGGAATCGGTGGCGTGGGCGGTTACGTCTGCGAGGCACTGGTGCGAAGCGGCGTAGGTGCATTTGATCTGATCGATGATGATAAAGTATGTCTGACGAACCTGAACCGTCAGATCATTGCGACAAGAAAGACTGTTGGAAAATATAAGACAAAAGTGATGCGTGACCGTATCCTGGAGATCAATCCGAATGCAAAAGTGACGATCCATGACTGCTTCTTCCTGCCGGAAAATGCAGATGATTTCGCATTTGAAGAGTATGATTATATCGTCGATGCTGTAGATACGGTAACGGCAAAGATCGCACTTGTGATGGCGGCAAAGGAGAAAAATGTGCCGATCATCAGCAGTATGGGGGCCGGAAATAAACTGGATGCCAGTATGTTCCGCGTGGCAGACATTTATAAGACGAAAGTATGCCCGCTTGCAAAAGTTATGCGCCGGGAACTGAAAAAACGTGGCGTAAAAAAGCTGAAAGTGGTATATTCAGAAGAGCAGCCAACCAGACCGAAAGAAGATATGGCGATCAGCTGCAGACACAATTGTATCTGCCCGCCGGGAGCAAAGCATAAGTGCACGGAGAGAAGAGATATTCCGGGAAGTGTGGCATTTGTACCTTCGGTGGCAGGACTTATTATTGCCGGTGAAGTGGTAAAAGACCTGGCTGCAGGAGAAACACAGAAATAGATTCGATAAGAAAGCAGAATTGGTGATACAAAGATGAGTATTTCAATAGCGGAATTAAAAAAATTAGAAAAAGACAGTTATGAGCTTCTGGATATCCGCAGTGAGGTAGAGATTTCCCACGGAGCAATTCCCGGAGCAATTGCGGTAAAGCCGGAAGAGATTGAAAAAAAATTAAAAAATAAAGAGCTGGATCCGGAGAAAAAGCAGGTTATCTGCTGTAGCAGAGGAAAAATCAGCGTAGAGATCGCAGAAGAGCTGGAAGAAGAAGGATATAACGCAGAGAGCCTGGAAGGCGGTTATGTGGCCTGGCTGATGGACGTTATGAAAGAGGAGATGGATAAGGATCAGAATAATGAGAAAGCAAAGGAAGTAGAGCAGAGCCTTCGCAAGAAATTCAAGAAAAAAATCTGGTCTAAATTTACAAAAGCGATCAACACGTATGAACTGGTAAAACCGGGAGATAAGATTGCAGTCTGTATTTCCGGTGGAAAAGATTCAATGCTGATGGCGAAATGTTTTCAGGAACTGAAAGTACACAACAAGTTTGATTTTGAAGTGAAGTTTCTTGTAATGGATCCGGGATACAGCCCGGAGAATCGCAAGGTTATTGAAGATAATGCGAAGAAACTGAATATTCCGATCACAATTTTTGAATCCGATATTTTTGAATCGGTATTTAATGTAGAGAAATCACCGTGCTATCTCTGTGCGAGAATGCGCAGAGGACATCTGTATCATTTCGCAAAAGATATGGGATGTAATAAGATCGCGCTGGGACATCATTATGATGATGTGATCGAGACGATCCTGATGGGAATGCTTTACAGCGGACAGATCCAGACGATGATGCCAAAACTGCATAGTACAAATTTTGAGGGAATGGAGCTGATCCGTCCACTCTATCTTGTGCGTGAAGATGACATCAAGGCATGGAGAGATTATAACGATTTGCATTTTATTCAGTGTGCATGTAAATTTACAGACACTTGTACAACATGTAACAATGAAGAGAATCAGTCCAAGCGGATCGAGATCAAGAATCTCATCAGCGAATTGAAAAAGACGAACCGGTTCGTCGAGGGCAACATTTTCAAAAGCGTTGAAAATGTCAATTTAAATACAATCGTGGCATATAAGAAAGACGGTGTGAAACATAATTTCTTAGACACTTATGATGAAATATAAAAAACAGAGGGAACAGGAAAGTAAGTACGTGTTCCCTCTGTTTTTATAATGTGCATTCTCTTTCTGACAGGGACGAAAGACATTGATGAAGGGATTGCCAGAATTAGAGAGAAAAGTCATGCAAAACTAATTTGTGCAACAATGGGTAAAAATGGAAGTAAGGTATATTACAAAGGAAAAACTGTCTTTGGAAGACCATTTTTGCGGAAAGATACGATAGAGACAACAGGTGCCGGAGATACTTTTATGGCATGCGTATTAAATACCGTGCTGGAAAAAGGACTGGAGCAGTTGACACAGGAGTCTCTGACAGAAATGCTGTTATTTGCAAATGCAGCATCTTCCATTATTACTACACGTAAAGGTGCATTAAAAGTAATGCCACAGAGACAGGAGATTCTGGATTGCCTCATTTCCTAAATCATAGGAAATACGATTTCATTTCAGATAGAAATATGCTACTCTTACAACAATCGGAGGCTGCATCAGTCAGCCTCCGTTTATCAAAAGCTTTTATTCAAAGCACGCTTTCAAAATGAAAACTTTGTTTTACCAACTTTACACTATTGCAAAAAAACACTACAATGTTATATAGAAATAATGTGAGGTATAACTATGAACTATGGAACGATAAAAGAATATGATATTGCAGACGGACCGGGTGTGCGTGTCAGCCTGTTCGTGTCCGGTTGCCGGCATCACTGCAAGGGATGCTTTAATGAAGAAACCTGGAATTTTAATTATGGAGAGCCTTTTACTGATGAAGTAAAAGACCGGATTTTAAAACTTCTGGAGCCGGTATATATTCAGGGATTTTCCCTGCTGGGCGGAGAGCCTTTTGAGCCGGAGAATCAGGTTGTGCTTGTGAATCTTCTAAGAGAGATCAAGGAGACCTATCCGAAGAAAGATATCTGGTGCTACAGCGGCTATCTCTTTGATGTGGATCTTGCAGAGGGAGGCAGAGTGTATACAGAGGTGACAGATGAGATGCTGTCTTATATCGATGTGCTTGTAGATGGTGAATTTGTAGAAGAATTAAAAGATATTACGCTGAAATTTCGCGGCAGTAGCAACCAGAGGATTCTGGAACTTGCAAAACTGCGGTAAATGTAAATAAGGAAGGGGACTTAATTATGAATTCAGCTTATGAGAAATTGACGGATTGTTATGAATCAGTAAAGGGGGAACTTCCGTTCAAACCAAAAGTAGCGCTGGTACTTGGTTCAGGACTCGGTGACTATGTGAAGAAGATGAAGGTGGAGAAAATTATTTCTTACCATGATATTGATGGTTTCCCGGTATCTACAGTTCAGGGACACAAAGGTCAGTTTGTATTTGGATATGTAGGGAACGTACCGATCGTAGCGATGCAGGGACGGGTTCACTACTATGAAGGCTATTCTATGACAGATGTAGTACTCCCAATCCGCCTGATGCGTCTGATGGGGGCAGAAGTGCTGTTTCTTACGAATGCTTCCGGCGGTGTAAACTACGATTATGAGCCGGGAGATTTTATGCTGATCCAGGATCAAATCGCAAGTTTTGTTCCGTCACCATTAATTGGAACGAATATAGATGAACTGGGAGCGAGATTTCCGGATATGTCAGAAATCTATGATGAAGATCTATGCAAATTGATTCGCTATACAGCAAGTGATCTTCAGCTTACTCTGCGCGAAGGTACTTATCTGCAGCTTACCGGACCACAGTATGAATCACCGGCTGAGATCCGGATGTACCGGCTGTTAGGTGCAGATGCAATCGGAATGAGTACGGCATGTGAAGCGATTGCAGCAAACCATATGGGTATGAAGATCTGCGGAATTTCCTGTATCTCTAATATGGCATGTGGCATGACAGATGAACCGCTCAGTCATACGGAAGTTCAGGAGACAGCAGACCGTGTGGCACCATTATTCAGAAGTCTTGTATCCGAATCGATTATCCGGATTTCAGATTTTCTGGAGCAGAAGGAGGCAGAAGCTCAGGAAAAAGAAGAAAAGTAAGAAAATACAGGAGAATCTATGAAAATAAGAATATATAATGCTAGGATTTTACCAATGACAGAAGAAAAGGCAGGACATTTTCAGATTGTGGAAGGGGAAATCCAGATTATAGAAGATAAGATTGCTTATGTCGGATCTTCGGAAATTGCACCATCCGGCTGTGGCAGTACCGGAAAAGAACAGTCTGCATCAGGTGCTGATGATAAATGGGATCGAGAGATTGATGCCCAAGGCAATCTGATCCTTCCGGGATTTAAGAATGCACATACACATTCGGGTATGACATTTTTGCGTTCGTACGCGGATGATCTGCCGCTTCTGGACTGGCTGAACAAACAGGTATTCCCAATGGAGGCGAAGCTGACACCGGAAGATGTATATTTGTTTTCAAAACTGGCAGTTTTAGAATATCTGACAAGTGGGATTACGGCGAATTTTGATATGTATCTGACACCGGATACGATGGCACAGGCATCAAAGGATCTTGGATTCCGCACGGTTATCTGTGGTGCAGTAAATGATTTCGTACAGTCCGTGCCCGAGATGGAAAAATGGTACAAAACATACAATCAGTTTGATTCGCTGATCTCGTATCAGCTTGGATTCCATGCAGAATATACGACATCAAAGCCGATTTTGGAGGACATAGCAGCGCTTGCAAAGGATTTAAAAACACCTGTTTATATGCATAATTCAGAAAGTTGTTCCGAAACGGAACAATGTATTGACAGAACTGGAATGACACCGACAGCGTATCTGGACAGTCTTGGAATGTTCGCACATGGCGGCGGTGGCTTTCACTGTATCCACATGACAGAAGAAGATCTGGAGATTTTTAAAGAACGCGGATTATACGTTGTGACAAATCCAGCATCTAATATGAAGCTGGCAAGCGGGATACCTCCACTTACGAAGATGCTTCAAATGGGAATCCCGGTTGCGATCGGAACGGACGGACCGGCAAGCAACAACTGTCTGGACATGTTCCGGGAGATGTTTCTTGTGACAGGGCTTGCAAAGCTTAAAGAGAAAGATGCGGCAGTTGTTGATGCAAAGGAAGTGTTATATATGGCAGCCGTGCAGGGCGCACGGGCGATAGGGCTTGCGGACTGTGACAGCCTGGCGCCGGGTAAACAGGCAGATCTTATTATGATCGACCTGCATCAGCCGAATATGCAGCCGCTCAATAATCTTACAAAGAATATTGTATACAGCGGAAGTAAGCAGAATGTAGTGATGACGATGATCGCCGGAAAGATTCTCTATGAAAAAGGAGAATTTTATGTTCCGGAAGATGTGGAACGGCTGTATGCGGATGTGAACTGCCGGGTAGAAGAATTGAAGAGATAACAATATAAGACAGAACGAAAACCATAATTTGAACATAGAAAAGAACTGGAGAATTACATGCAAAATATATTATTTGATCTGGATGGAACTTTATTACCGATGAATCAGGAGAAGTTTGTTACTTTTTATCTGCCGCTTCTTGCAGAAAAGATGAAGAAATATGACATAAGTACAAATGACCTGATCTCTGCAGTGTGGAAAGGGTTCTATGCAATGGTGGCAAATGACGGACACCAGACAAATGAAGATGCATTCTGGGAAGCATTTGATGCAGTAACCGGATGGGAGAGAACAGTAGTAGAGCCGGATGTAACCGATTTTTACCAGAATGAATTTAATCAGGCAGTTGTTTCGACAGATCCGACCGGAATGGCAGCAGAGATCATCCATACATTAAAAGAACAGGGGAAAAAGATCTATCTGGCAACGAATCCGGTATTTCCGGAATGTGCGACTATGAACCGTATCAAATGGGCAGGGTTGGATGCGTCGGATTTTGAAGCTGTCACAACTTATGAGAACAGTCATTACTGCAAGCCGAATGTGAAGTATTTTGAAGAAGTATTAAGGGATAATCATTTAAATCCGAAAGAATGTCTGATGGTTGGTAATGATGTAAAAGAAGATCTGGCAGCAGGACAATTGGGGATAAAGACATGGCTTGTAACAGATTGTCTGGAACATGGAGAGGGACTGGATCTTACGAAAGATGTCAAAGCGAATTATCAGAGCACTTTGGAAGAACTTCTGGAGACGTGTCGCAGAGGTGAGCTTTAGAACCATTCAGCCTTTCAGTTGAAAGGAGATAAAAGATGAAGCACGGAAAAAAACACGGACAGAGAAGCTTCAGCAGAGGCTTCTGGCAGACGGGCTGTACAGAGATATTTGAATGTATTTCTTATTATATGGGCAAATCTCTGATCCTGATTTTTACAACTGCATCTGTAGCGCAGGGTGGACTGGGACTGACTGCGGCGCAGGGGGCGGCATTACAATCATTGTTTATTGCTTTTGCATTTTTCGGGCCTCTGGTCGGCGGAGCGATAACAGACCGCTGGCTGGGTGCGAGATATGCGACACCAATTGGTATGGTGCTGGTCGGAATCGGATACTGGTGCGGCTCCATGGCAAGATCTGTGACGCTTGTATATGTCATGATCTTTTTCGTGTGTGCCGGGCGGAGCCTGTTTCAAGTCAGTGCGATGCTGGGGCGGATCGTGGTTGACAAAGACCGGATGGATGCGGCATATTCAATCCGCTATACATTAATGAATGTAGGCGGTTTTCTGGGAACATTTTCTCTTGGAATCTTATATAAAGATGTATTTGCAGTGAACGGCGTCTTTGGGTTTTCAGCATGTTTCCGTGTGGCAGCATGTGCCATGTTCCTTGGAACGATCTGGTTTATCAGTGGATGGAGAAAGATCGGTGAGGTTGGGAAACGACCGTTCAAGACAGAGAAAACAGCAGAAGAAAAGAAATGGGAAAAGGAAAAACTTCCGGTTACGGCAATCGAAAAGAAACGGATTGGCGCAATCTTTCTTGTGTCCGGATTTTCTGTTATTTTCTGGATGCTGTGGGATCTCGCATATCTGCCGGCATACTATTACTGGACAAAATATATGGACTGGACGATAGCAGGATATGAGATACCGGTGAGCTGGTTTGATTCCAGTAATTCGCTGTTCTGTGTCATATTAGGACCTGTAATGGCAGGAGTATGGCTCAGGCTTTCCAGAAGGCCGGAAGGGGATATGAGCCTGTTCCGGAAGACAGGGATCGCATTGTTTCTTCTTGGGCTGGCATATCTGTATTATGCAGTTCTCGATATTGTCCGGGGAAATGGAAAACCATCTGCTGTATGGCTGATATTTTTCACATTTACGCTGACACTGGGGGAAATGTTTTTTGCGCCGCTCGGACATGCATTTATCAGTAAATATGCACCGAGCAGGTATCTGTCAACAATGATGGCGGTGTGGGGACTGGCAATTTTCCTTGCATCATTATGCTATGGAAAAGTTTACGGACGTTTGTTTGAAAGCGGACTGCCTTTCACAAAGGTCTGCGTGGGGATTACCGTGACGGCAGTGGCAGCGGGGTTAATACTTTTTATGTTGGACAAACGGCTGTCCGGTCTGGTTAAAGAATAAATATTATAATAATCTGAAATTTGATATAAGAGAGGGATAAAAAATGAGCAGTACATGGAAATATAAATATTTCATAGATGTAGTAGAAAATAAAAGCTTTACAAAAGCGGGAACGATTAATTATGTATCGCAGACAGCGATTAGTCAGAATATTTCATCACTGGAGAAGAGCATCGGGGGAAAGCTTTTAAACCGTGGAAACGGAGAAATCATACTGACCGAGATTGGGGAAGTTGTGTACAAGCGCGCAAAAGAGATTCTGTCTCTGGAACAGCAGATGCTCCGGGAAGTGGAGCATATTAAAAATAAAGGAATGCTTCTGGTTGGAATGGACAGTGCAATCAATAAGCGTATGTGGATGATAGTAGAGAATGTCTATGAGACTTATTTTCCAAATCTTCCGATTGTTTTTACGAAAGTAGATTGCGCGATGGGAGCCTTGATGCTGGAGAGCAGGGATCTGGATGTATTTGTTGGATATCCGACAGAAGTGCTCAGGCGAATTCCGGCAATCGAGAAAAAAGAATTGTGCCGTCAGTCGGTAGGTATATACGTTGGGAAGCAGACGACCATTCCTTATGGCGAGATTTCTCTGAATGAATTAAAAAATCATCTTTGCTATTGCGCAAACCAGTACGGCGTCAGCTTACAGGAAGAAGCAGAAGAATATCTGAAGGGATCCTGTCCGATCATAGAGACTGGTAATGTGGAGACGATGAAACTGAAAGTCGAATTTAATGATGGCTTTGCTTTTGTAGACAGAGATTATTTTTATCGGGATGACGGTGAGATCAGGGATTTAAAAGATTATGAAAAAGAATGTGTGTTAAAGATGTATTATAAAGCGGACTGTAATAAAAAGACAGCATTTGAATTTATGAAAAAATTGAGAGAAGAATTAAAATAACCTTACCTTATTATGAGATAAGTTTTTGACGTTGGTATTTATCCTCCCGAAACAGTAGAATAGTCTTATAAGATTGATACTTCAAGGAGGACAAACGAACATGGAGCGTAAAAACATGTGGGAAGGATATTCGGAGGCAGAACTGAAAGAATTAGAAGCGGTGAATGCCCGTTACAGAGAATGTCTGGACGTTGCCAAGACAGAGAGAGAATGTGTAAAACTTACTCGCAGACTGGCAGAAGAACAGGGCTATCAGAACCTGAAAACATTTATCGAAAATGGCACATCTTTAAAAGCCGGAGACAAAGTGTATGCAGAATGTATGGGGAAAACAATTGTCTTATTCCAGATCGGTAAAGAACCGATGGAAAAGGGAATGAACATTCTGGGTGCACATGTGGATTCTCCGCGTCTGGATGTAAAACAGAATCCATTATATGAGGATTCTCAGTTAGCATATCTGGATACGCATTATTATGGCGGTATCAAAAAATACCAGTGGGTAACAATTCCGCTGGCTCTGCATGGTGTATTTGCAAAGAAAGACGGAACAGTACAGGAAGTTTCAATTGGGGAAAAGAAAGAAGATCCTGTATTCGTTATTTCCGATCTGTTGATTCATATTTCACAGGAACAGTTAGAGAAAAAAGCATCTGTTGTAATCGAAGGCGAAGGTCTTGATCTGCTGATCGGTTCTAAACCGGTACTTGGGGACAGCAGGGAAGAGAAAGAAGCCAAAGCGTCCGTTAAGAATATGGTGCTTGATTATCTGAAAAAAGAATACGGTGTGGATGAAGAGGATTTCCTCTCTGCCGAACTGGAAGTCGTACCGGCAGGAGAATCCAGAGAGTGCGGTCTGGACCGTAGCATGATCTTAGGATACGGACAGGACGACAGAGTCTGCGCATTCCCGTCTCTTTTTGCAATGTTTGAGACGGAGGAGCCGGAGAAGACAACCTGCTGTATTTTAGTAGATAAGGAAGAAATCGGAAGTGTGGGGGCTACCGGTATGCATTCCAGATTCTTTGAAGATACAGTTGCCGAGGTGGTTGCCCTGACAGGAGGAAATGCACTTCATGTAAGACGTGCACTTGGTAACTCTGCAATGCTGTCATCTGACGTAAGTGCAGCATTTGATCCATTGTATGCAGATGCATTTGAAAAGAAAAATTCTGCTTATTTCGGAAAGGGAATTGTATTGAACAAGTATACCGGAAGCCGCGGAAAGAACAATGCCAGTGACGCAAGTGCAGAATATCTGGCACAGGTTCGTCATGTGTTTGATGAAAACGGAGTCGGATTCCAGACTGCAGAGATGGGACGTATCGATCTTGGCGGCGGTGGAACCATCGCATATATTATGGCAAACTATGGTATGCGTGTGCTTGACAGCGGTGTGGCAGTAATGTCTATGCATGCACCTTGGGAACTGACAAGCAAAGCTGATATTTATGAGTCTTACAAGGCTTATAGAGCATTCTTAAAAGATATGAGATAAGGATGTATTTAAGAGGTATTCTTCGTTGTTTTGGATAGCAGAGAAACTGAAAAGGGCTGGTTTTTTTCCAATGCCATGATCCCTCCAGATTATTTCCCTTTTCAGTTTCAAAATCTGCAAAACGGAAAGTTTATAGACATATTAACGAAAATAATTGGAATAGATGATAAAAAGTTGTGCGATATTCCTATCAAAAATTAAATTATAATAAAATTTTAACATTTTTCTGTCAGAATCATAAAAAAATCATAAAAAATGACGAATGTTCACTAAAAAAATAAATAAAAAAATCGAATTTAAAAGCAGTCTCTTATTGAGGCTGCTTTTATTGACAAATGGGAAAAATAGAACTAATATAATCAAAAAAATTCAGGAAGGAAGGGGATCATACGGAAGATTTAACAAAGGCTCTCATAGAGGAATTGAACTGCAAAACAGTATTTACAATTCCGGTCTTTGGTGGGATCGCAGTAGACGAAGGCGTTGTCGTAACATGGGTCATCATGACGGTACTGGCATTACTTTCGATTCTTTTTGTGCGAAACCTCAAAGTGGAGAATCCGGGAAAAGTTCAGCTTGCTTTAGAATCTGTGATCGAGTGGGGCGAGAACTTTTTCAAAGACATCATAGGGGAAGAAAACAAACGTTACATACCCTGGTTAATGACAGTTGCACTGTATCTTGCATGTGCGAATCTGATCGGACTTTTTGGATTTAAACCACCGACAAAAGATTTGAACATCACAGCGGGACTTGCAATTATGAGTATGCTGCTGATTGAATACAGTGGAATCCATAAAAACGGTGTAAAGCACTGGTGTGGACATTTCGCCAAACCGGTACCGCTTGTAGCACCGATCATGATATTGGAAATATTTATCCGTCCACTGTCATTATGTATGCGACTGTTTGGTAATATGCTTGGCGGATTTGTAGTTATGGAATTAGTTGAACAGGTAGTACCACTTTTTGTTCCGATACCGCTTAGTTTTTACTTTGATATCTTTGACGGATTATTACAGGCATATGTGTTTGTATTTTTAACAGGATTATTTATGAATGAAGAAATGGAATAAAGAAAAGGGGATTTAAGATTATGACAGGAACAATTATTGCAATTGGAGCAGCAGTAGCAGTATTAACAGGTGTTGGAGCCGGTGTAGGTATCGGTATTGCAACAGGTAAAGCAGTAGATGCAGTAGCAAGACAGCCGGAAGCAGAGGGCAAGATCAGTAAGAACCTGATTCTTGGTTGTGCACTTGCAGAGGCAACCGCTATTTATGGTTTCATCATTGGACTTCTGATTATCTTCTTCTTGAAATAAGGCGTGTAAAAGAACGAAAGAAAGGCAGGTAATAAGAAGTGCTGAGATTAGATTTTAATCTGGTTCTTACCATGATCAACCTCGTGGTTCTCTACCTCATCCTGCGTAAGTTTTTATTTCGCCCACTGATGAACATTATGGAACAGAGAAGAACGATGATCGCAGACGGACTTCAGCATGCAGAAGATACAAAGAAAGAAGCTTACGCATTGAAAAGTCAGTATGAGTCAGCTCTTGGCGGGGCAAAAGAAGAATCAACCCGGATCATCGGGCAGGCAAAGAAAGATGCAAAAGCAGAATACGACCGTATTCTGGATGAGGCAGATCAGGCAGCAGGCAAACTCATGAAGGATGCCAGAGAGACGATTGATCTGGAGAAAGAAAAGACACTGAGAGACATGCAGTCAGAAGTTGCCGCTCTTGCAGTAAGTGCTGCAAAAAAAATGGTAAAACAGCAATATGGGGCGGATGCAGATCAGGCGGCATATGACCAATTTCTGAAAGAAGCAGGTGACGCCCATGACGACAAATAAAAAAGAAAATGCCGGATTCTACTCCATGCCGGCAATCCGTTATGCACATGTACTTTCAGAACTTGGGATTTCCGGGGCAGCAGTTGAAGAGACAGAAGAAATTCTGGAGCAGACAAAAGAGTTGAAGGAAATCCTGGAACATCCGGTTATTACTAAAGAAAATAAACATGATATCATCGACCGGATATTTCCGGAAGAAATGAAGAATTTTCTGAAGGTTGTCGTAGATAACGGAAAAGTAGATATCGTCATGGAGATCTTCGGCGCATATGAAGAGCTGGAGAAAAAAAGAGCAAAGATCGCGACAGCAAAATTACGATATGTAACGCTTCCGTCCGAAGAACAGAAGAAAAAGATGGAAACATTTATATGTAAAACATTTGCGGCAGATGGTGTGAGCTGGGAAATGAAAGAAGATCCGGAACTGCTTGGCGGTTTCATACTCCTTGTTGATGGAAAGGAATATGATTACAGCATGGCAGGACGTCTGAACCGCTTAGAGCAGACATTAATGCGGAGGTGAAAATAGTGAGTACAATAAGCTCAGATGAGATTATCTCGATCCTGAAAGAAGAGATTGAGAATTATGATGAAATATGCAAAGACCAGGAAGTCGGCACAGTCATCTCTGTCGGCGACGGTATCGCCTCCATTTATGGAATTGACCATGCAATGTATGGCGAGATCGTAACTCTGGAAAATGGATTAAAAGGAATGGTGCAGGACATCAAACAGAATGAAATCAGCTGTATCCTGTTCGGTGATGATGCTGAAGTAAAACAGGGAACAAAAGTTGTCCGTACCGGTAAAAAGGCAGGTATTCCGGTAGGAGAAGCATACATTGGACGTATTGTAGATCCGCTGGGAGCGCCGATAGATGGAAAAGGTGAGATCGAGGCAACCGAGTACCGCCCGATCGAGCAGGAAGCGCCGGGAATCGTAGACCGTAAATCGGTAAGCGTACCGCTGGAAACAGGAATCTTATCGATTGACTCCATGTTCCCGATCGGACGTGGACAGCGTGAACTTATCATCGGTGACAGACAGACCGGTAAGACTTCGATTGCAATGGATGCGATCCTGAACCAGAAAGGAAAAGACTGTATCTGTATTTACGTAGCGATCGGTCAGAAAGCATCAACGGTAGCACAGCTTGTAAATACATTAAAGAAACACGATGCACTGGATTACACGACCGTATTTTGTTCGACAGCAAGTGAGTGTGCACCGATGCAGTATATCGTTCCATATTCCGCAACTGCACTTGCAGAGTATTTCATGTATAAAGGAAAAGACGTATTGATCGTTTATGATGATCTGTCCAAACATGCAGTAGCGTACCGTGCGATTTCACTGCTTCTTGGAAGATCTCCGGGACGTGAGGCTTATCCGGGAGATGTCTTCTATCTACATTCCAGACTTCTGGAGCGAAGCAGCAGACTGAGTGAGGAAGCCGGTGGCGGCTCGATCACGGCACTGCCGATCATCGAGACGCAGGCAGGAGATGTATCTGCATATATTCCGACCAACGTTATTTCTATTACAGACGGACAGATTTTCCTGGAGAGTGCACTCTTTAATGCGGGTATGCGTCCGGCGGTCAATGTTGGACTTTCCGTATCCCGTGTAGGTGGTGCGGCGCAGACAAAAGCGATGAAGAAGGCAAGTGGAAGTATCCGTATCGATCTTGCGCAGGCAAGAGAAATGGAGTCCTTTACACAGTTCAGTTCAGATCTGGATGATGCGACAAAAGCACAGCTGAAATACGGAAGTACACTGACAGAGCTTCTGAAACAGCCACTGGGACGTCCGTTAAAACTGCATGAACAGGTAATTACGTTATGTGTGGCAACGCACCATCTGATGATGGATGTGGAAGATGCGAAAGTCAAAGAGTTCCAGATGGATATGCTGGCATATTTTGACCAAGAACATCCGGAGATCGGACAGGCAATCGAAGAGAAGAAAGTACTGGATGACGAACTGACAGAACAGATTATTGAGGTAGCTAAAAAGTTCAAAGAAAATAGATAAGCAGGTGAAAATATGTCGAATGCAAAAGAAATCAAAGAACGAATGGGCAGCATTCAGGAGACAAAAAAGATCACCAATGCCATGTATCTGATCTCTTCTTCCAAGATGAAACAGGCAAAGAAAAAACTGTCAGATACGGAACCATTTTTCTATAGAATGCAGGCAGAGATTGCCCGAATCTTAAGACACGTTCCGGATATGCACAGCCAGTTTTTTGATCAGAGAGAAGAGAAGAAACCGGAAGACAGGAAAATCGGCTACATTGTAGTCACCGCAGATAAAGGGCTTGCCGGAGCTTATAACCATAATGTACTTCGCATGGTGGAAGAGAAAATAAAAGGACCGGGACAGCATAAGTTATTTGTATTAGGTGAACTGGGACGGCAGTATTTTGTAAAGCGTACAGATGTGGAGCTGGATATGAGTTTCCGGTATACCGTACAGAATCCGACGCTGTACCGTTCCAGAACGATCACCGGTGAGATGATCGGACAGTTCCGGAGCGGAGAGCTGGACGAAGTTTATGTGATTTATACCCGCATGGTAAATGCAATGCAGGTAGAGACAGATACAGTAAAACTTCTGCCGCTTCACAAGGCAGATTTCCTTCCGAAGGAAACATTGAACGCACTTGCAGATGTCTATCAGGAAGGTATGGTGTTCTATCCATCCACACATAGTGTGATGGCAAATATTGTGCCGAATTATATTAATGGTATGATCTATGGCTGTCTGGTTGAATCTTACTGCAGTGAGCAGAATTCCAGAATGCAGGCGATGCAGAATGCGACAGACAGTGCCACAAAGATGCTGGATGAGTTAAATATAACTTATAACCGTGTGCGCCAGGCCGATATCACGCAGGAACTGACTGAGGTTATCGGCGGAGCGAATGCACAGAAAAGGAAGTGATAAGCGCTATGACAAAAGGAAAAATCGTACAGGTTATGGGACCTGTCGTAGACGTAGAATTTAAAAGCAAAGAAGAACTTCCATATATCAAAGATGCGCTAGAGGTTGACAATGGCGGAAAACGCTGTGTCATGGAAGTAGCGCAGCACATCGGAAATAATATTGCACGTTGTATCATGCTGGCTTCCAGTGACGGACTGTGCAAAGATATGGAAGTAACCGCTACCGGAGCAGGTATCAAAGTGCCGGTAGGAGAACAGACTCTGGGACGTCTGTTTAATGTATTAGGTGAGACAATTGATAATGGAGAACCGATCGCCAAAGATAAAGAGCATTGGGTAATCCACAGAAAAGCTCCTTCTTTCGAGGAGCAGAGTCCGGCAGTAGAAGTATTGGAGACAGGAATCAAAGTCATCGACCTTCTGACGCCATATGCCAAAGGTGGTAAGATCGGTCTGTTCGGTGGTGCCGGAGTTGGTAAAACCGTGCTGATCCAGGAGTTGATCCACAATATTGCAACCGAACATGGTGGATATTCTATTTTCACAGGAGTCGGAGAGCGTTCACGTGAAGGTAATGACCTCTGGACAGAGATGAGTGCATCGGGAGTTCTGGACAAAACCGCTTTGGTATTCGGTCAGATGAACGAGCCACCTGGAGCACGTATGCGTGTTGCTGAGACGGGACTTACGATGGCAGAATATTTCCGTGACCAGGAACATCAGAACGTATTGTTATTCATTGATAATATTTTCCGTTTCGTACAGGCAGGTTCCGAGGTGTCCGCACTTCTCGGACGTATGCCGTCAGCCGTAGGTTATCAGCCGACACTGGCAAATGAAATGGGAGCACTGCAGGAACGTATCGCTTCTACGAAGAACGGATCTGTCACATCTGTACAGGCAGTTTATGTGCCTGCCGATGACTTGACAGACCCGGCACCGGCAACAACATTCTCACATCTGGATGCGACAACCGTATTATCCAGAAAGATCGTGGAGCAGGGTATTTATCCGGCGGTAGATCCGTTGGATTCTACATCCAGAATCCTGGAGCCGGACGTAGTTGGAGAAGAACATTATCAGGTTGCACGTAAAGTGCAGGAAATCCTGCAGAAATATAAAGAATTGCAGGATATCATCGCAATCCTTGGTATGGAAGAACTTTCCGAGGAAGACAAGATGACAGTAAACCGTGCGCGTAAAGTGCAGAAATTCCTGTCACAGCCATTCTCAGTAGCAGAAACATTTACCGGAATCCCTGGAAAATATGTACCGTTAAAAGAGACGATCCGTGGATTCAAAGCAATCATTGACGGTGAGATGGATGAGTATCCGGAAAATGCATTCTTTAATGTCGGAACAATCGATGAAGTCATCGAGAAAGCCAAAGCAGAAGAAGCTGCAATGGAAGCTTAGTACCAGTGAAGGAGTGAAATTATGGATACATTTCAGTTGAAAGTCATATCCAGCGACAGAGTGTTCTACGAAGGACGCTGTAAACAGCTTATCATTCCGGCACCGGACGGACAGAAAGGCATCCTGCCGCATCATGAAAATATGATCATTGCAGTGGAAATCGGTGAACTGCATCTGCAGGATGAAGAAGGAAACTGGATCACCGCTTCGGTTTCTAAAGGTTTTGCAGAGATCATGAACAACCGTGTTTCCGTACTGGTAAATACAGCGGAGAGCCCGGAAGAGATTGATGTCAGACGTGCGACAGAAGCCAAAGAGCGTGCCCAGGAGCAGCTCCGGCAGAAGCAGAGTATTCAGGAATACCAGCTGTCGCAGGCATCGCTTGCAAGAGCTATGGCAAGACTTCGTGCATCGAAGGAAAAAGACTGGCGGATTTAAAAAAAGGGGACGGGGCTTTTCTGGAAAAGCCCCGTCCCCTTTTAAGTCGTTATGAGATTACAGAGAGTAAGCCAATTATTTCACCGTCGCTTTTTTCGAAAGCCCTTTTTTCAGGAAGAGTTTCTTATAAGATTTTGCTTTCCCTTTCGGCACAGTGATGATCGCTTTTGCATGTGTTTTCGTAAATGCCTGGCTGCCGACGCGGGCAGTTGTAAGCTGCGAGGTTTTGATGGTGACAGCCTTTAAATTCTTGCAGCCATAGAATGCTTTCTTGCCGATGGTTGTTACGGTTGACGGGATAACGATTTTCTTAACTTTCGTGTTACCTTTAAAAGCATTGCTCGCAATCTTAGTTACGCGGTAAGTTTTGCCGTCACGCTTGATATACGTCGGTATTGTAACCGTGCTGGATGCTTTCTTTGAAGGTTTGTATGTTGTGTTGCCACTGATCTTCGGAGCGGTATTGCCGGTAATGCTGATGCGGAGCGTCGGGCGGTCCACGGAGTTATTTGTAGAATATTTCTCTATATAATCTGCAGTGCTGTAAGTGTTATCATTGATAAAATATGTCAGATACAGCGTCCCTTTTTTCTTACCGGTCAGCACTTGCTTTCCGGCATTTCCGGAAAGCAAGTGCTGCTCTTTACCGGAGTTCCTTTGGCATTTGTAATCTTCCAGATTCCTTTTCTGGCGTTAAAACCGTAATAGTCAGCACCTTTTGTGTTGGTTGCTACCAGTTTAATCTTTGATAAAGAATAGTTCTGCTTTATATTGACTGATTTTGGCGCACCGCTTTTCACACTGATATCACTAAGCGGAAGTGTCGGGATAAGATCATCTACTTTGCTGGAAACGGAAGATAATGTTTCTGTGTAAGAGCCGCCTGCTGCGCTCATCAGTCCGTTTCTGCGGATACGTTTCAATAATTCATCTCCATATTTATATTTTTTTACAGTTCCTCAGTTGATGCCATCCGGATCCGTCATGCTTGCCTGGATGTAGCTTCGTTTCTTAAGATTCGTGCGGGCATTCTTAGAACCTGCGCCGGTGAAGCTGGCGAGAACGTAAGAATTTAATTTACCGCCTCTTAAGTTGCGGTCATATTCAACGATTGTAACATCGTAATTGATATAGACCGGACATTTATAATAAGTCGTTGCGGTCTGTGTTTTTGTCTGCTGCTGGATAAGAGCTGCAGTATAAGGCAGGAGTGAAAGAGATACTTCGGAAGTATTTTCCGTTGAACGCTCTTCGCTCTCCTCTTTTGACCAGCCTTTCTCAATGGACTGGCTGGCAGAAAATCCGATGGAAGTTTCCAAATCTCCGAAGAATGGAAGACTCTTGGAATGTGTAACTGTAACGGATTCTTCATAAGTATAAGATTTGGAGCCACTGATGCTGCTCAAAGCACCGTAAGTAGTTGAATTTGTCAGCGACTGCGTGCCGGACACTTCCACGCCACTGTTGTTGCGGATATCGGAGCTGTAAATATTACTGGTCTTTTTCTCGTCACTGATCACCCGCTTGTAGGAGTTATCGTACATTGGGAAAATCGGTGACACACGGAAATTATGAAAATACACAGCGTAAGCTTTGTAGCGTCCGGCGATATCACTGTCTTTTGCACGGAGTGCACCATGCCAGCGGACAACAACCGGAGATTCTTCGGTATCATTGGAAATGGAATCGAGTTTTTTTAATGGAAGCGATCCAAGCGGTGTACGCGTAAGATCATTTGCGATATGCTGCTGTGCATTCGCAAGACTGCTTTCACTGAAATACCCGCCCCAGTTATACCAGGCATCGTCCAGTTTCAGTTCAGATTTCCGCCGATTTCCATAAATGGTCATATTACAAAGTGTATCATTCAGATAACCATAATTTCCCTGTCCTTTTTCGACAGATAAGATCCATCCAAGATAATCCCAGTCGGACAACAGGTAGTCGCCCTTGCGTGTGCCCATAGGAACGTCATCATCTATAATGTAAGATTGTAGTGCTTTTTTATAACATTCCGCCGGAAGCATGGAGAGATCTGTATTAGTATTACGGTAAAAAACGCGGTCACTGCCAAGATCCTGTGAGTCTTTGTCGATGAAAGTTTTCGGAAGATCCACAAGTCCATTTATAATCGCTTCCGGCGATTCATCTCCGGCCTTTACCTGAGTCATTGGAATACAGGAAAAAATCATGACAGAGGAAAGTGCCAGGGCAAATGTTTTCTTCCAGATTCTTATTTTTCGTTTATCATTCTTTTTCATAATGCACCATCCTTTCTAATATACCTTGACGGAAACGGTTGCTTTTCTGCCACTGCCATCGGTTGCGGCGGCTGTAATCTTTACAGTTTTTCCTTTTCCGGCTTTTAAAGCCTTCACGACACCTTTGGAGGAAACAGTCATATATTTCGTGTTTGAAGAAGTGAAGGTTAAAGTTTTATTTGCACCTGCGGATGCAGTGACAACTGCCTTTAATTTCGTACTTTTTCCGGCTTTTATTTTTGACGGTGCAGTGACTTTCAGCTTCTTTACAATCCCTTTCATGGAAGTAATCTTAAAAGAGCCTTGCACTTTACTGCCATCTTTGGATAAGGCAGTGATGGTAACGGATTTTCCACCGCTGTTTTTCTTTAAAGTGACAACACCTTTGGAAGAAATAGTAGCAACTTTAGTGTTACTTGATTTCCATTGCAGAGCTTTGTTGGTTGCGTTGGAAGGAGAAATCGTGGCTTTTAAAGGAAGCTTTTTCCCGGCAGCAATCTTGTGGGAAAGACCGGATAACCGGATTTTCTTTACTTTATAAACTGGATTTTCTGATTTGTCAGGCTTTGGCGTTTCATTTTCATTGATTACCATCGCATTCTTTTCGAACATTGTATTATTGGAAGAAACCGTACCAGCTGATAAATAATTTACTTTTGAAAGATCAACATACATTGCAGGACGTAAAGGATAGTAATCCTGGGATGCTATGCTGTTTTTCATGATTTCACCTGTCGTTTGGACACTGTCATACAATGCTCTCGTTGTATCATAAGTTTCTAATCTCCAGTTGCAGTTTCCGGCATATTGTGGACGCTTGTCACGCCAGACATTCTGTGCAAATGCAAAGTCTGTACACTTCGCGCGTCTTGCATTATCTTCCAGCAGGGTGACATCTGTGAATCCGTATGCCAGAGCTCCCGAACCGTAGGCTTCCGAGTTGCTTAACAGAAAAAGTTTATTTACAGAAGGCTTATAATTATTGCGGGTTGTATCAACGACAGCAGCCTGTTCTTCGGAAGAAAATATCTGGAAAAATAGTTTGTTATTAAAGAAGTCAGGAATATCTGTCAGAGTTCCCCGGTAAAAAATCTTGTCAGCAAGAAGAAAAGCGGTGGATTTATTCATCTTTAACACACGCCATTTCAATGGCTCGTATCGAAAATAGTGCCAGGTGCTGTCATCTTCCCAAGGGAAAATATCATAAGTCTGGGAATATTTAGTGGTTGGCCAGTAGTCCGGAGCCAGGAGATAAGAAACATCCGTCTGGCTGCGGCAAAGCCTCCGATATTTGTAGTTTCCAATGGTAATATCTCCGTTTTCATCCCACTGGGAGTCGTCGGCAGCTTTTAATTTTTCGTAAATTTGTCCATTTTTTGCTGTAACTTCAGACTGCGGATAGCTTCCGAGCCAGACGCAGTCCCAGGTGACTTTCTTCCCGGCATAGAGAGAAGAATCATCGGTGATTTTCGGATTGGATAAAGTGTCGGATGCCCGGACGGTCTCCGCCGGGCAGATAAGTGATGACAACGTACCTGTCACGGTAAGAACCGAGGCAAGAACGATGCCGGAGAATAATTTCTTAAGATGTAGTCTGTTCATAGTGCGCCCCCTTTTCATGATTTTGATAAGTATAGGTTTTAACGTTCACTTCTCTATCTTTATCATATGAAAATGGGACAAAAATCATAGTGTCTGCCGGTCACATGTTATGCATCAAAACCCACTCCTGAGCAAGCTCATCGTGGTTGCAGGCTTATGACTCTGGCATTAATATATGATGATAAGGTTAAAAGATGCCAGACGAATTGCTCCGTACAGCGTACTCTCGCAATTCTGCCCAATATTCGCATATCGCGAAGCTTGCGCTTCCCTTTTATGCTCATATCGGGGCGGGTCATTAAGCCATGCACCCACTCCTGAGCGAGCCCATCGTGGTTGCAGGCTTATGACCCTGGCATTAATATATGATGATAAGGTTAAAAGATGCCAGACGAATTGCTCCGTAC
>OLPE01000115.1_pt1 | contig 92628 bp, 85 predicted proteins | sample 1671901 | NCBI WGS metagenome assembly OLPE01 (sample SAMEA3136624, study PRJEB25190) | human gut metagenome | biome: human gut; feature: human-associated habitat; material: faeces | place: Austria | collected 2013 | reverse complement strand
GGACAGATGGCTCAGTCTAAACTGGACAGGCGGCTCTGCCGCATAAGAATATTCAATAAACAATAACTTTTGTTAATTTTGATCCCATTATGTCTTTTAGTTGCTGAGAAAATTGATAAATTATATTGTGTATTCTATATTTATTTTTTATACATTGATATTTTATCATATCTCGATCACTATAACAACGAAAAAGCCATTGCACACCATCTACTCTATTAATTGGATGATGATTTACAATGACCTTCTTCTTTACATTAAATGATTATTTTGTTTAGAATTTTTGGAACAATTTGTTCTTATTTGTACAATTTATTTTATAAACTGATTTCTTAACGTCCCTGGGACCTTAATATTTATTATAAGTTTTTTCCAATATTTTCAAGTTCTTTTATAGAATCCTTGTTTTTTGCAAGTTCATCACTGGCTGTTGCATAATATGATTTTTGGAAAATCATATCCCATGAAAGATATTTCGCCATGCAGTCGAACTGTTTGTCAATTAACTCATACTGGATACTATCCACCGGGGATCCTCCCACAACGATTGTTCCAACTTTTTTATTTTTCAGCTGCAAACCGCGGCAGTAGCACTTATCAATGATAAGTTTCAACTGCGCAGACATTCCCCACCAATATACCGGAGTAGCAAAAAGAATCACATCTGCAGCAGTAATTTTATCAATCGTGGGATTTGTATCATCCTGATCAATACATCCTTTATAACATTGACAGGCCCCACATCCCTTACAAGGTGCTATATGAAGTCTGTCTGGTTGGATGATTTCAATCTCATTCTTTTCTGATGCCCCTTTTATAAATGCGTCAATCGCCGTCAGCGTATTTCCCCTTCTGGCACTTCCGTTAATAATTACGATTTTCATGTATGTTACCTCCAGCTTCTGATTTCATGAAATCATTATACCTTTTTTCGCTTATCCTGTCATCACATTTCATCAGATTAGAACCTGTCAAAATCCTCCTGTGTGGCGGATATGACGCACATCCCCGTCAAACTCAAAAAGCAGGGCAAACAGTGCCAGTTCTGCATCCGAGTTTTCAATCAGAACACCCTTGGCATCCAGCTTCTCTCTCAGCACATCCGTCCGGAAACTCTCCGGAATCAGTGCAAGTTCCAGACCTCCGACTTATTATAAAAAATCTCGGCATCATCCAGAACTGTTTCCACCAGAGCTTCTGCCCCCTGGATCCTTCCGGTCCGTGTAAAGCTCTATCCTTACTTCACTGATCCGGAAGTATACCCACCCGTCTGCCGAAAAATTGTCACTGCCGGGAAGCAGATAACAGATAAACGGCGGATCCGGGCTTTTCCCTTTTGCAAAATGATCAACTTCCAAATATCTCGCAAGACTTATCACTTATCCGTAACTCCCCTGCTTTAAATTGTATTCTTTATTGCTTTGTATGGAAATTCAACTGATTGTCTATATCCCGTCCAGCATACATTACTCTAAGTATTGTTACAACTTTTTTATCACTATTTGGAATATATAGTATCACATAATTATCTACTAGTAATATATGAAGTTCACGACTTTTCCATGGTTCTTTTTCATATTTTCGATAACGCTTCGGCATCGCATCAAGACTTAATATCTGTTCTTCTAGACGATCAAGTTGTCCGATTGCATTTTCTGGTAATTGTAATTCAAAAGCAATATATTCAAAAATTTCTCTCAAATCACGGTCTGCCTGTTCAGATACTTCTACTTCATATATCATAAGCCATAATCCTTGCGAATATCAGCAAAAGCTTTCTTCGCATTTTTTGTCCGTCTATCATGCATATCTGCATATCCTTTCTCCAATTCTTCATTGAATTCTACTTCTGATAATGTGCTGATATCAACAGGTCTAGCGGATGGTATTTTTACTTCAAATGGAAGTCCTCTCTGTAAGATAATCTGTTTATAAAACATATTGATAGCACTAGAAGTAGAAATACCAAGTTCAGACAAAATACTTTCTGCTTTTTCTTTGACTTCTGGTTCAATCCTTGCATATAAATTTGCTGATTTTGTAGCCATATAAAACATCTCCTTTCGTGAGTAGTTTTTCTATCTATTTTTATTATATGCAAGTGTCCGCACAATAGCAATACAAGTTTTACCTTTTCTTTTTCCACAGGCTTTTACATAATTATTCCTTGGACTTATTCTGTATTTCCATTTGCATTTTGTGGAATAGAATATATCTGTATGACAAATTAGCACCTATAAATTACATGATTATTTTGTTTAGAATTTTTCGAACAATTTGTTCTCATTTATACAATTTACTTTGTAAACTGATTTCTTAATATCCCTGGGACCTTAAGGATTATAAGGATTACGAATATATTTCTATACTTTTTATCTTAATAGTCAATTGTAATTATTTTTTATACATTGATATTTTATCATATCTCGATCACTATAACAACGAAAAAGCCATTGCACACCATCTACTCTATTAATTGGATGATGATTTACAATGACCTTCTTCTTTACATTAAATGATTATTTTGTTTAGAATTTTTGGAACAATTTGTTCTTATTTGTACAATTTATTTTATAAACTGATTTCTTAACGTCCCTGGGACCTTAATATTTACATATTCCTTGACTTTTATCAGATAGTCGAGGGCAGAATAGCCGCCGAAACCTCTCGACCACCAATACCATTTGCCGTTAGAAATCTTTAAGCTGTCGTGTTCTGCGGTACAGTACACATTGCTCGTGCCTTTGATCTTAACGAGATTGCTCGGCTCAAATTCACGCAGATAGGATAACAGGTCAATCTGGCGTACCCGTTCAAGCACATCGGGGTCAATCTGCACATAGGGTCGGTTAGTTCTCAATGGATAAAATTACCTCCAGAAATAGAAAAAGCCGAGGGGCTTTCGTTAAATGAAAACCTCTCGGCTATGTAAATAATATTCTTATTTTCTATATCCTGTAGACATGATTTCTTGATGTGTTATTTCGCAACTGATTTCGTCTATAAATTGATATAATGCTTTTTCTATAAATTCATGTAATAACCAGTTTTGCTTTGATTCCATATATTTTTCAAATTTCTGTGGATTGTATCGTACCAATTCGCTCATCCAATGCATAACTGAAAAAATAAGTGTTAAAGAATTTCTTTTTAATATATGTGAATTGTTGGGCAAATTTTTTTATATACCATAGTTTAGAGTTTCCATAGATATAATACAAATCTTTTCTTACTTTCTTATGATATGCAGAAAGACTAGCAAATCTCTCTGCTTTGTCAGCATGAATATCCCAAGTAAACCTTCCGTTTTCTTTTCTGACATAATAGCATTTCTTATCATCTTCATGTGTTCTCTTATAACCTTGTGGCAAATTTTTTAATGCGTTTCCATTTGCATATCGTGAATCAATTGAAAACTCAATCCATCCTTTAGAAGTTGTATCCTCACGGACAAACCTAATATTACTAATTGGAATGAACAATTCTGGTGTTCCCGAATATGTTATAGAGTATGTCCTATGAATACATGGAATATTGTATAACAGGTCTTTGATATTATATGTTTTTTTATTCACATCTTCTCCAAGATATCTTGAGAGTTCATTTAAAAGACCGCTACCAAGAAAAATCACCTCTGCTTTATCTAAAGAATTACTAGTACTTTGGGTATATCTACTTTGAGTTATACCATGTGAAATATTAGTAACATTGATTCCATTTATACACAATAATGCTTTTGCTCCATTCATACAGCAATAATACGATGTCAGCGGTTTGGAATTTTGTGGTAAACATTCTGAAGCATGAAAAAAATGTTTTGCTTGCTGCCAAAAGAAAAGTGCTTCTTGTGACTTCACATCTTTTTGACGTTTTAACCACAATTCAACATATTCCCATGCCGAATCAGTCAAAATAGTTTTACTCTCATAATCAGCATAAGTTATTGGCTTAAGCAATGAAATTTCTTTTGAATTTATTATTATACTTTTCTGCACAATATCCCACCTTTCCTTTTATTCCACTTCATTTTATCACATAATTATCCTACTTTCTACTTCTCGATTATGTAAAAAACGACATCAAATTCACACCAGTACCACTTTTCTGGATTATAAAATAAGCTGTGGGATTTTCTGTTAAAAAAACTCTCAGCTATGTAAAATTTATTTACTTTCACTTCTTACAATTACGCAAAGGCTTGATACAGCATTAAATAATCTAAGGCAGTCAATTTCTTCAATTTCATAGGCCGAACGCCCGTGAAGTAACCAATGACGATTTATAAAACTTGGCTCATCTGCGGTAAAATCATTTTTCTCATACAATTTGCGGATAAATTTATTATAAGATACCCAGATGTATTTTTTCGTAATATGCTCTTTTTCATCAGCTAACTCATCGACTTTTGCTTGACATATTTTCATCATTCGTATGTTTGTTTTATCATCCCAGAAAGTAGATAAAATACCCTCGATGACAGAAACTAATGAGTCAGCACATATTGCAAATTTTTTATTCTCAAAGGCAAAACGGCACTCATCTACGACTTTTTTTAGACCATCCTCAATAGGAGCTTCTAATATGCTGTTAAGCATATTATTAAAATGTTCATACTCGTTTTCTGTGAAATACCATAGAAGAAATTTATCTATATTAGTTATTTCATTGGTATTTCCGATGACATTAACTGCATAGATTCCTAACTCGGTGGGTAAAGTCCAACCACACGCCTCTAATTTATCAACCACTGCTGAAAGGGTTTTATCATATTCAATCATACTTTGCTTTGTTTGCTTTTTAATATGTTCCTGAATCACTACCGCAACCTTTTCCATCTGTTCTTTTGTCAAATCCATAATCTCGCCCCGCTTTTCTCTGGGATTATATCATATAGAATCATCTATATAAATTCCATCACTAATTTTTTCACAGTCTATCTATACTGTCGATTATCAGTCTGCATTAAATATAAAAACAAATTTATAAATTCTGGATATTTATCTTTATCTTGCTCCAACCAACCACCAAACATTTCGACTGCATTCGCTGTATCAAAAATATCCTTTGAAGTAGGCATCCCCACAACTAAAAGCCCATTGGAGACAATTGCTTTTGAATATTCCTGTCCGTTTTCATACTTTGCATTTTGTTTATATAATTCATCTAATTCATTTACTAAAGTATTTATTGACCTTAATTTCCCGCTATAATACACCTCATCTATCACCCCGTTTTTTAACGATTCACGAAGAAAATCAATTGCTTTATTTTTTTCCCCATTTTTTGCATAGGCTAACGAAAGCCTGTCCACTATATCCAGATTCATATAATGTTTAGACACATTTTCTAATATATATATTCGATGGTTTAATGGTAACATACTAAATATTGTGAAGATATTTTCACTTCCAAATTTGTGTTCAGGTTCAAGGAAGTATTTCACAAAAATATCTTCTACAATATGAATCGCCTTATCAATAATTCTTCGCAAGTCATCGTCGTTTACTATTCCATTAAAATGCGAACCATCTCCTCCAATCCTGAAGATTTCTTGTATACTATTTGCAATTTGAACATCATAATTTTCTTGTAAAATTTTTATTTTACGTCCCCAATTTATCCCTTCATATCTTTCGCTTGGTTTAAGAGTTGCCACAATCTTATCTTTCAAAATCAGGTCAACGATGCCCTCTGTATATTGCCTAACATTATTTGCACGAATTTTTGTTCTTTGGTTAGCATCCATAAATACTTCAAAAACTTCAATAAATTTTTCATTTATGGGCATTAATACTTCATTTTTTTTCACTTTAATTACCTTTACCCTTTCACCATTAAAGATGTTTTCAAACATATAAGCACAAACGCAATTTATACTTTTGACTTAATGTCTCAGAGCTCTTAAGCCCTAATTAATTTCTTAAGACATTTTTAAATCCTTATTCAAATTTTCCTGAACAGCGTCCATACTTTGCCCAAATATTTGTATTTTTTTTCTTAATTCAGTCCATTCATCCAACGAATATTTATTATCGTCTATATGATTCTCACAACTATCAGGACATTTTCTGTTTTCTAATTGTTTTATTGTATCATAATATTTAATATATTTTTGTGTTCTGCATATATCTAATTTTTTATGAGCTAATGTATTTCTTGTTTTAATTATTTCATCTATATATTGTTGAACACTCACTCTTTTAAACTCTGTTTCATCTAAATATTTTACCATTTTCTCGAATATCTTATATTTGAGTTTAATGGGGAATAATTCGTCCATAATCTTCATAGTTTGGTTAATATTGCTAATCCCATTTTTTTCTAATTTTACAATTTGTTCTTCCGCTCTATTATTAAAAGATACACTTTTCTCTAAAATAAAATTTAATAATATATCTGCAATCTCTTGCTTCTGTATTTCTGTAAGTCTACAAAAATTATGTAAAATATATGATTTAATTATAAAATCATTTTCTGATGTTTGATCCATTAAAAATCCTCTAATATTAGATAATTTTGTCAATCTTCTTGCATTTTTACGAATTAAATAATTAGATTTTTCTTCGAAATTAATTTTATTTGCAATATATACTCCCTCATATATTCCTAAATTTTCTGTAACTACCTTTCTAATATCCGCTTCATTCTCTGATGAATAAAATAAAATATCAGAATCCATTTTCTTATTTCTTAATTTTTTTATTAATTCACTTCCAACAATATCTTCCGACAAACTATAATCAACAAAAAATATATCATAAAGTTTAAATCCATTAGAATCAATTTCAATCTTGTTAAGAAATTCTTTTGCATCTTTTATATAATCAAATTTCAAAGATACCCCTATATCTTCTGCATACATTTCTAAAATTTCCTTTGTTTGCTGATAAAACAAAGGCATGTCTTCAATCCATAAAATTCTTAAATCATACCGCATTTTCTTTTTTTATCCTTATCTGTAATTCAAAACCTTTTTGAGGTTCAGAAACTATATTTATGCTACCTTTAAATTTATTGACTATAATATCATATATATGATATAAACCAACACCTGTACCTGTTGATGTAAAGCCTTTGCCAAATTCAAATAATTCATCAACATTAATAATATTAGAATCTATCCCTTTCCCATTATCAATAAAATTTATTTGAGCTTCATCTTCATAACAAGCTAACTCTAATATTACTTGGCTTGCTTCATGTTTGACGGAATTACTAACCACATTATCGACAATAATTACTATATCCTGCGGAACAAATCTAACAGAAAAATTTTCATTGTTTTTTATTTCTACCTTTACATCTATTTCCTGATCCCTAATTAATATTTTTTCACAATATTCTTTGATAAAAGCAAATAAATCACCTTCCATATATTCTTCTTTTGTATTAAAGCTAGCTACTGCACCATACTCTAAAACTGCTTGCATTCTAGAGCTAAGGTACGACATATCCTTCATTAATGTCCACGCGTCCTGTTCCTTAAATCTATTTCTTTGTAATTTCATGATATATTTTTTTATCGTTTTTTGCATTGTAGATGTATTAATTTTTAACATATGTAGTCTCTTTGCAAAATCTATTTGCCGTTCATCCATAGAATCAACTAAAAAATAATTTCTCTTTTTTTCACTTTTTAAATTAACATTTAACTTATCCGCACGCTCTTTTTGTTGTTCTCTTTCTTTCTCTGCTTCTTTTTGTCGTTCTATTGCTTTTTGTTTTTCTATTTCAATCCGTCTTTTTTCTTGTTCAATTTTTTTCCGGCGTTCTTCTTCTGCTTTTTGTTTTTTTTCTGCCTCTTTTCTTTTTTCTTCATAATAACTTTCAACTTCATTGTGAACTTCCTGAGCTACTTTGACCCTTGCTCTTATCAAATAATTAATAATAGGTTTTAATATATCTATTAACAAAAGAATTCTTTCATCATCCTCTACGAAACCTTGTCTATTAGATGTTGCAATATCACCTAACTCATTATCATCTAATATATCAAAACTAATTTCCCCTTCAATATAATTTCCAAATGCTTGTGTATTTTTTATATAGTCCAAAAAATTCTCTACAGCTAACTTTTTTCTTACATATAATCTCAGCTGATTAGGTCTATATGCTTTATTTTTCAAATAATCTGGATCATTTAAAATTGCATCATCTTTTTTTATAGATGTATGAATCCCTATCCACCCTGTCATACAATATTCAAGTTCATTTTTCGTAAGTTCCCCATTCGCTTTATGAAAATATTTATGTCCTTTTACTTTAAATTGCTCTGAATTAAGCTGTATAACTTCTCTTTCCTTTTCTGATATCGAATCTATTGCTGTTACAATTTTTACCCCAGATGATAATTTTCTATTAAAATTAATATCTGTATTATTAAAAAAAGCATAAAAATTTTTAAATGCTATAGATTTTTTTATTGATTGAAATTCTTTTTTGTCTTTTTCACTCTCTAATACACAAACTTCTATCTGTCCATCAAGTAAATCCGTCAAGTAAAAATCTGCAAGACGTGCTTTTAATCCCTCTATAGTTTTAACACCAAAATTGGTAAGATCCACATTAGTAAGATGTAACATAGTTCCTGTTTCAAAATTTTTCCACTCATTTACACATTCAATTTTAACATCCTCTATTTCACACAAATCTAAATGTGGAATATCTGACCCCTTTACATTAGAAGCATCTAAGCACCATGCTGATTCATTCATATTTTTAGTTTTTGAAATAATATAATATTTATTGGATAAATATAATGCTGCTAATTTACCAATTCCCTTTCTCCCCATAACCTGTTTTTTTATTTCTTCTGTCAGTTCGTTATCTTTTCTTTTATCTTTTCCAATAAGTGTATACTTTGTTGATAGATCATTGTAATCCATTCCCGTTCCATTATCAAAAATTTCTATAATTGAATTTTTTTTATCTTTCATATTTATATAAATTTTTACATTGTTTGCTTGAGCATCTAACCCATTAGCCACCAATTCTGCAATAGCAGTCCAATGATTAGAATATAGCCCCTTTCCTAAAAGTCTCAATGCAAAATATGAAAAATTAAAATATATCTTATTTTCTGAATTTTTCATAAAAACCTCTATTCTAATACTTTTTCTAACAAATCAGCAAATTTAATGGCAAGCAACGGTGGTACCGCATTCCCAATTTGGGTCTTAATTTCATGTCTGTTTCCACAAAATTGGAACCAATCAGGAAAAGATTGAATTCTTGCACCTTCCCTTGGTGTTAATGCTCTATTTTGCTCAAAATGTATACATCTTAATCCTGAAGGAGTTGACATATTATTGGTTATTGTCGTACATGGTTGATTTGCATACAACCTGCCATATGTGTTTTTATACCCTGACGTAAGTCTATATTTTTCTTCCAAAATACCTTCATCTACCAAACTATTGATATAATCTTTTCCTTCTCCTGGAATAACATGTTCTATTACTGTTTGAATTTTTTCTCCATATTTAGCAACAAAATGGCATGTCAAATTTTCACAATTACCTCTTAATAATTGCTGATAAGAATTTAGCGGTCTATAATTTCCATATTCTATAATATGCTGACCCGATTCAATTCTTGGAAAATCAGAAATTGCTTCCTGTAATGTCCATTGATATTCTTCTTTGGGAAGATCTTTAAATTTCCAATTTAGATTTAAGTCATTGCGTATACCAATAATAAAAACCCTTTCTCTATGTTGAGGCACTCCATAGTCTGCTGCATCTAATATATCAAAAACTATATTATATCCTAGTTCATCATTAATACTTGCAAACTTTTCTTTAATATCCTCAATTATAAGATTATTACTTGAATCTTTCATTGATAGCATTCCTTTTACATTCTCAAAAAGAAACATCCTAGGTTTAATAATTGATAACATTCTAAAATATTCATTATATAATTTTGCCTTATCATCATATACACGTTTTCCAATATAACTGTAGGATTGGCACGGTGGTCCTCCAACTATTAAATCAATCTCTTTATCTTCTATTAATTCTAAAACTTCATCTTCTGTTATTTTTTTTATATCTTTATTGATCATTTTTATATCAGGAAAATTACATTGAAAAGCTTCCGCTGCTGCTGTATCATATTCATTTGCAAAAACTATATCCCATTTATTATTTTTCACAAATTGACCATCTACTATTTTATAATAAAAACCAAATGTCAATCCTCCTGCACCGGAAAATAAATCAACTATATTCATAATTTAACCTCTCAATGTAAATATAAAATTCTATATTTAATTCTAATGCTTTTAAAACATACTGTCAAATTTTATTTTTTTAACTCTATATTTTTTCAACTAACGAAATCATATATTCTTTTAAATTGATAAATTCAGCAAATTCTCTTCGAAATCATTTTAAAATTTTTTCATTAAATATTGTTGCCATTGATCAAACATTTCTTCACTGATTTCATTACATGCCAAAGCATCACTGGTGGTATAGCATTTCCTAATGCTTTATATTGTGCACTTTCTTTCTGATAATTTAAAACTTTCCAGAAATGGCATTAATTTCTTAAGTCTCAGGGCATTTAAGTTCTCACCTCTGAACTTTTTTCCTTTTTCTCATGTTGCAATAATAACGATTTCTCGCCAACAAGTTTAAATCATCTTTATATTTTTTCTACAAATCTATAAATTTCTGAAAATATATCAGGTTCTATTTGTCTGGCAGAAGTAAGTAACCCTCTTAGCTTTTCAATCTCAACTATATCTTTATTCTTCAAGCAGGTTTTATACATTTCAATAATCTCATATCTTTTTTGATTTGGTACAAGCGATTTTCCTTTTTTATTCCTACTCCTGTCACTTTCTTAAACGCATTGTTTTGATAGTAATGATCTTTTTTCGCCTTTGCATGTAAACAATAACTATTCAAAAGTTCTTCAACATCTTTTCTCAACTGTTTTGATATACCAATATTCGATGAAAAAGTCATATCATCCACATACAACGTAAACTCACATTTATATTTTCGTGCAATTTCATATATATTTTCAAACATATCACTATAAGACCAGTATACCACAAGTTGGCTCGTTGGACTTCCTGTAGGTAACGTTCCTCCACACATAACTAGATCTCTCATAATCCAAGCGATATCATCTTCCATTAAAAACTTTTCTTTAAATATACTGTATACATATTTTCTTTTTGCCGAATCATAAAATTGTGAAATATCCATTGTTTTGACATTATAATTTCTACAATGATTTCGGGCATTTGAAATATAACTATGTTTCTTTTTTACTGATATTACCCACTGAGGTGTTTCTATCCTACTCATTAATTTATAAATTCTTTTAACCCTATTTTCTTAACTTAATAATATTGCAAGCAGAGTGAGCCACTATAATACCAGCAAATTTACTCGCGTAATGATTTTTATGATCTCTTATTGCCTCAGAAATCTTAAGTCAATCAATTATTTTTAGCATCAAAAATCTTCCTGTGATACTGTAAATATTTAATTCTTTCTGAATTCAAAATTTTTGCATCTAATTTGTAATTTTTAATTATTTCTTTAATATCTTCAGGCACTTCCTTAGCTAATAAAATATTACCATTATCATCAAACGAAATATCAAATTTATCAAAATATGCATCTATATTCGGACTTAACAATAATCCATTATCCTTATCATATGCTTCTGTTATCTTTTGCTGTTTGATACAAACGGCGAGTGGTTTAATATGCGAAGCAACAAGTCCTTTCCAAGGCAAATGACACGCATAACAAACTAGTCTATTATAAATTGCCGCTGACTCATCAAATAGTTTTTTACGATATATACGCATAAGAATTGGATCACGTTTTACACTTACAACATCATTTCCTGCTACTACCGATTTATTATCTTCAAATTTCAACTCTCCGTTTTCATACGAGAGTTCTGGCATATATTTTAGAAATCCTATCAAATACTCAATCTGATTATATTTATTTACATCAAAATTAATTGATAACGCATACTGATATTGTTTCTCCAGCTCTTCAGGTAGCAGATATCCTCTTTTAAATTTTGTTACATCTGTAACCATTAAGCCAATCAAATCATTTTTTGTTAATTTCCCATTATATGCTAATGTTTTCAAAAGGAATTTTACCTCCTTATGGTCTGTATAATCCTTCGAATATGATGACTTTAAACTTGCACTCTCATAAAAAATTTGTGTAAAAATTAGTTCTCTTTCTTTACTATCTTCACTTGTCAAAAACTTTTTTGTTAATAAATGATATCCTTTATAAGCAGGATTAACAAAACCTAATTTAATAAATTGATTTATAGATTTTCTTACCGAAGCCATATCCTTCTTAGGATTTATTTTATAAACAATCTTTTGAAGTTTTTTATTAAATTCAATAGTGCAATCTTTCTTCTCCAAATTATATTCATCAATAAATTTCACAATAACACTTAGGACATTTGCAAATAATGACCCATGAATATCAGAATATTCTACTGTAAGCTTCCAATATGAATCATATTGTTGTTCTTCTTTTAATTTCTTTGTTTTCCCCACTAATTACTTACTTCCTATAACTCAAGTATAAATAGCAATTCTTTACTTGATCTCTTGTTTTCTTTTCCAGTCACTTGATAGTTATGATCTTTTCTTTTTACTTCCACCTTACCATATTTACTAAGCATATTTTTAATTAGCTCTGGTTCAGGTTTAACTTTAGTATTTTGACTTAATACAATATACTTTGTTTTTCCAACTAACTTCTGTACTAGATTATTCAAATTTTCCAAAAAAGTATTCTTTTTAGTATAATCCACATGTTGCTTTTTTTTATCAAACATCTTATCAAACGCTCCATAAAAAGCATCATAATTATTCATAGTTGATGGGTAAGGCGGATCCATATAAACAATATCTACCTTTTCAATATGTTTAAGCAATTCAAATGCATCATAGTTATACGCCTTACATTCTACACCTTTAAAAATTGCATTATTATATTTATCTATATTCTCTCTTATATGAAATTCAAAACTTTTATTATGATATGCTCGTCTTCTTTTATATTTTTTATAACTATAATCCTCATCTCTTAACTTTTGTATTTGTTGCCATGGAACATTCATTCTTGAATATGGAAGCTTACGAATCATAGCTCTTCGAATTAATGATAACATTATATATTTATCATATCCTTTTAAATGCTCGGATATTGCTACTAATTTGCTTAATTCCATAACTTCTTCTTGATAATATAATGTATCTGTTAAAAATTGAAATTTTTTTTCTAATTCTTGAGTCATCTTGGTATCAACTGTTTCACTTAAAACATTTATAGATAAAGTTTCTTGTGAATTTTCAATTAACGCCTTTGCTAATACATAATCAACATATAAAATATCATTCGAAATCACAGAATATCCTGCTTTCTTTAATGCATACGAAACAGAACATCCTCCTGCAAAAATATCTAAAACTTTCCCAGATTTTAGTGGTAATTCATTTATAATCCATTCTGCTATTTTTTCTTTATTTCCAATATAATTTACTTTAGGATAGCCCGTTATCATTTAATGTCTCCTTTATTTGCAATGCCAGCTGATATGCCAATTTCGGTGGTACAGCATTACCTATCTGTTGTTGTATTTTAATTGAAGAACCCTCAAAAATAAAATCATCCGGAAATGATTGAATACGTGCAAGTTCTCGTGCTGTTAATGCTCTGTTTTGTTCATAATGAAAAACTTTTCTCATATCCCCTGTTATACAAATTGACGGTTTACTACTATCATATCTAATATATTTTCTTATATCTCCCGATTTTGGTCGAATCTCTTCTGGGATATCATTTCTATTACCACCATCTTTAATATAACTCATCTTTTTTAGCATTTGCTCCGTATGCTTCATGGCATTATGATTGGCTATATTACTTTTTTCTCCACTTTTTAATTTAGGCAAATCATCAATAACATCTTTAATTGTTAATTTTTTCTGAGATTTTTCTGGATAAAAAAACTCACTATTTATATCGTTTCTCACTCCAACTATGACTATTCTTCTTCTTTCTTGTGCAACCTCATAGTCTACACTATTCAAGACCTTATATTTTACCTTGTATCCTACATGTTTAAAAGCGTCTATAATTGTTTTTATTGTCTTACCTTTTAAATGTGTTGCCATTGCTGCAACATTTTCCATTAAAAACACCTTAGGTTGAATACACTCAACAAAACGTACAAATTCTTTAAATAATTCATTTCTTTCATCTTCAATAAAAGAACGTCCTATATTTCCAGCAATAGAAAATCCTTGACACGGTGGACCACCTATTATTACATCTATTTCTTGATTATTTGTAATTTTTTTAATTGTACTATTACTTATATTTCGAATATCATCTACTATTAATTTATGTTTTGGAAAATTCTTTTTATAAGTTTTCGCAAAATCTGCGTTAAATTCAACCGCAAAAATATTTTTAAATCCTGACTTATCAAAACCTAGTGACAATCCTCCTGCACCGCTAAATAAGTCAATATAATTATATGGCATTATTTTATTTGCTCCTTTTTTTTTCGAATAATTGTCGATGATAATATAAATATCTTTTCCTAGATTCATTTAAAATCTCATCATCTAATTTATATTTTTGAAACTCAACTCTTACAGCATCCGCTACATTAGGGCCAATTAAAACCTCCCCATTATCTGAGAAGGAAATTTCTTTTTTATCAAAATATGAATCAACTGTTGGACTTAATAATAATCCATTATTAACATCATATGCTTGATCTTCTCTATGTTCTTTTAAGCAATCTATACAAGGCTTTATATGAGATGCAATTAATGATCGGTATGGTTTTTTATCTAAATAGCACACAGGTTCTCCATAAATCATTTTAGATTCCTCTTTAAGTTCTTCTTTATAAATTCTATGTTTAACCCCGTCTCTAACAAATTTTTCATCAAAATTTTTATCTGCTATTTGTGGATCATTTGCAAACCAAAATCTTCCTTCATTTTTATCATATTTTACATCAACAAAACGTTTTAAATAGCCAATTAAATGAGCTATTTGATTATATTTTCTTTCATTAAATTCATTCGCTCTAGCATATTGATATTGCATATCTAATTGTTCTCTTGTAAGATAACCCATTTTATAATTTGATATATCTGTTACCATCAACGCCATAATATCATTTTTATTTAGAGATCCATTTTTATCTAAAGTTTTAAGCAAAAAATTTACATGTTTTAAATCTCTATTATCCAAAGTTACATCTGAAGCCAATGATGACGCTTCATAAAATATCTTAGAAAAAATAATTTCCTTCTTTTCTCTATTTGTTTCTAAAAGAAACTTTTTTACTAAAGGATGATATCCTATTAATAATGGATAAACAAATCCAATTTTCACAAATTGATTAATTACTTTTCTTGCAGATAAAGAAGCATCCTTTCCTTTAAACCCAGAAGTTACAACTATTTTATGTTGCAGTGTTTTATACAACTCTGATTCAGAAAAATCATTTGCATATTTTGCATTTTCTTCAAGTTCACTTTTATTTTTATCAATAAATGTTACTATAACATTTAAACAATTGTTAAATTTTGTCCCTGTAATATCTAAATGAGCTGCTGTGAATTTCCAATAATTCTCGTATATTTCAATATCTCTTCTTTTTTTTGTATTACCCATGACTTTTCCTCCACCGTTGCATATGATATTTTCTACGATTGTTTAACTATAATTATATTCTATTATCCACAAAATTACAAGTAAATACGAACATTTGTTCTCATTTGCCAATTATAATTTTTTAATTTATAATTATTTGCAAAAGAAAAAGGCACACACCCTCTCAGATATGTGCCTCAAGAACCTATTAACCCTAATCTAAAAATCAGAATCTTAAAGCCTTAATTATTTCAACTGAGCAGCAACCTCAGCCGCAAAGTCTTCTTCTTTCTTTTCAATACCTTCACCAGTTTCAAAACGAACGAATCCTTTGATTGTAACATTAGCTCCGTTTGCTTTAGCAACCTGTTCTACGTATTTTCCAACTGCCTGTTTTCCGTCTTCAGCTTTAACATAAGCCTGATCTAACAGACATACTTCTTTTAATTCTTTGTTCAGACGTCCAACGATCATCTTTTCGATGATGTTTTCTGGTTTGTCTGGGTTTTCGTTCATAGCCTGAACTTTTAAGATTTCTGTTTCATGTTCGATGTAATCTTTAGAAACTTCATCTCTGCTTGTGTATTTTGGAGAAATAGCTGCAACCTGCATTGCTACGTTTTTAGCCATCTCTTTGATCTCGTCGTTAACTACGTCTGTAGCAACTTCTACTAATACACCGATCTTACCACCAGCGTGGATGTAAGATGCAACAAATCCGTCTGCTGCAGATACTTTAGCGAATCTACGGATGTTTAAGTTCTCTCCGATAACAGCGATCTTACCATCTAATGCTTCTTTAACAGTTTTTCCAGCTTCTGCTTTAGAATCTTCTGCTAAGAATCCTTCGATATCTGCTGCTGCTGTTGTAAGAGCCTGATCAGCTACTTCTGCTACATATGTTCTGAATGTATCATTTTTAGCTACGAAGTCTGTTTCAGAGTTAACTTCAACGATTGCTGCTTCTTTTGCATCTTCAGATACTGCTACTGCAACAAGTCCTTCAGCTGCGATACGTCCAGCTTTCTTTGCTGCTTTTGCAAGACCGTTTTCTCTTAAAAATTCAACTGCTGCGTCCATGTCTCCGTCTGTGTTTGTAAGAGCTTTCTTACAATCCATCATTCCGGCACCAGTCATTTCTCTTAATTCTTTTACCATTGCTGCTGTGATAGCCATGATTCTTTTTCCTCCTAAATTGAAAGTGTGAATAAATTATTCAGCGTCTTCTGCAACTTCTTCAGAGTCTGCATCGATTCCCTGGTTTGCTTCGATAACTGCATCAGCCATAGCAGATGTGATCAGTTTTACTGCACGGATCGCATCATCGTTTCCTGGGATGATATAATCTAATTCTTCAGGATCGCTGTTTGTATCTGCGATTCCAACAAGAGGAATTCCTAAAGTATGTGCTTCCTGTACACAGATGCTTTCTTTCTTAGGGTCTACAACGAAGATCATGTCTGGAAGTCCACCCATTTCTTCGATTCCACCTAAGTTCTTCTGTAATTTGTCTTTTTCTTTGTTAAGTTCTAAAACTTCTCTCTTTGGAAGTACGTCAAATGTTCCGTCTTCTTCCATCTCTTTGATCTTTTTCAGTCTAGCGATTCTAGATTCGATTGTCTTGAAGTTAGTCATCATTCCACCTAACCATCTCTGGTTTACGTAGAACATTCCGCAACGTTCTGCTTCAGCCTGAATAGAATCCTGAGCCTGTTTCTTTGTTCCTACGAACAGAATCTTTCCACCCTGTGCTACACAATCTTTTACTGCGTTGTAAGCATCGTCAACCATTCCTACAGATTTCTGTAAGTCGATGATATGGATACCATTACGCTCTGTGTAGATGTATGGTGCCATTTTAGGGTTCCATCTTCTTGTCTGATGTCCGAAATGTACACCTGCTTCAAGTAACTGTTTCATTGAAATAACGCTCATTTTAAATCTCCTTTAGTTTTTGCTTCCGCTATTTTCATCGTTCTGACAAACCTCTTGGGCACTTACCAGAATTCCAATAGCGTGTTTATTTTTACCTATGACAGTATATCAAACCTTGTCCTTCTTTGCAAGAACTTTTTCTTTAATTATAAAAGAATTAATCAAGCTTTGTGATCTCGTCAAATATAAAGTCATTCACTACCTTAATATATGTTCCCTTCATACCAGAGGATCTTGTCTCAACAACTCCGGCACTTTCTAGTTTCCTTAGTGCGTTTACGACAACAGATCTTGTGATCCCGAATCTATCTGCGATCTTACTTGCAACTAAGACTCCTTCATTGCCTTCTAATTCTTCTAAGATATGGATCACTGCTTTGTGTTCTGTGAAGGATAACGTACTGATCGCGGAATCAACGATTCCTTTCTTTCTTCGTTCCTGTTCCACTTCTTCGCTTACAGATCTTAACATTTCAAGTCCGACAACGGTTGTTCCATATTCCGCTAAGATAATATCATCAATGGAATAATTTTCTCTCTGGCGGTACATAAATAATGTTCCGAATCTCTCTCCTGCGATATCGATCGGTGCGATGATCGCATAGTAATCATCAACGTCTGACTCAAATCCCAGTGTGGAAAGGCTGACATTTTCATTAGTGGAAAGAATCGTTAATAGTCTTTCATTTAATGAAAAATCAACATAATCTTTGACATTTCCTGAGATCAGCTGATGAAGCACTTCGATGTGGTCTGCTTCATTTTTACCTAAGATCTTTCCTTTTTTACTGATGACAAGGACGTTTGAATTCATTACTTCTGTCAGAACTTTACAGATATCGTTAAATACAACTTTCTGTGAATTGTTATTATGAAGTAATTTATTAATCTTTCTTGTTTTATCTAGTAATTGTATACTACTCATCTATATTTTTTCTCCTTATTTTGACACTGACTCCCCAGAAGTCTCTTTCTCTTTTGCATCTTCTGGCATGCTGCATACGAATCCACATTCCTTGCTAGAGCATACAAGCTTCTTACCTTTTTCGATCATATAGCTTCCGCATTTTTCACATTTGACTGTGGATGGTTTCTGCCATGACATAAATTCACATTCCGGATTATTTTCACATCCGTAATATTTTCTTCCTTTTTTCGTTTTCTTTAAGACAACTTCTCCGCCGCACATTGGGCATGGGATTCCGACTTTTTCAAAATGTGGTTTTGTATTTCTGCATTCTGGGAATCCAGGGCATGCAAGGAATTTCCCATATGGTCCGTACTTCACGACCATATTTCTTCCACATTCATCGCAGATAACGTCTGTGACTTCGTCTTCGATCTTGATCTTCTCTAATTCTTTTTCTGCATTCTTCACTGCGATCTCAAAGTCTGGGTAGAAATTTTCAATGACGGATTTCCAATGGACTTTACCTTCTTCTACCATATCAAGCAGGCCTTCCATCATCGCTGTGAAGTTCACATCGACGATACTTGCGAATGCTTTCTTCATCATGTTGTTAACTGCTTCTCCAAGCTCTGTGACGTATAAATTCTTCTTTTCTTTTACAACATAACGTCTTGCTGTGATCGTTGAAATCGTTGGTGCGTAAGTACTTGGACGTCCGATTCCAAACTCTTCTAGTGTCTTAACTAAGGATGCTTCTGTATAATGAGCTGGTGGCTGTGTAAAATGCTGTTTTGGTTCTAAATCATTTAATGTAAGTTTGGTATCTTCATCGATGGATTTTAACATTACATTTCCTTCGGATTTCTCGTTGTTAATGTTATATACAGATAGGAATCCATCGAAGGCGATCTTGCTTGCAGATGCATTAAAACGATAATCTCCGGCAGCGATCTTTACGGATATATTCTCGTATTTGGCTGGTGCCATACGGCTTGCCATGAAACGGTTCCAGATCAGCTGGTATAAACGGAACTGATCTCTTGATAGTTCGTCTTTGATGCTTGCTGGTGAGTTTGTCATGTAGGTTGGTCGGATGGCTTCATGTGCATCCTGTACTTTCTTGTCGTCTTTCTTGGCAACAGTTCCTGCTCCAACGAACTCGGCTCCATAAGCTTCCTTGATATATTCTTTCGCTGCGGCATCGGCTTCTACAGAGATACGTGTGGAATCTGTACGTAAGTATGTGATCAGACCGACGGTTCCCTGTCCTTTGATATTGACACCTTCATATAACTGCTGTGCGATACGCATTGTTTTCTGTGGTGCGAAATTTAACTTGCTGGATGCATCCTGCTGAAGAGTACTTGTCGTAAATGGAAGTGGACTCTTCTTTAATCGTTCTGTGACTTTCACTCCTTCGACGGTGAATTCTTTTCCTTTTAAATAGGATAAGATCTCATTCATCTCTTCTTCGCTGTGGATCTCGATCTTCTGTTCTTTATTGCCAATCAGTTTGGCTTCTAATGGCTTTTTGCTTCCTTTGACATCTAATAAGGCTTCTAAGGACCAGTATTCCTGTGGAATAAACAGATTGATCTCTTCTTCTCTGTCACAGATCAGGCGTAGGGCTACGGACTGAACTCGTCCAGCACTTAACCCTCGTTTGATCTTTGCCCAGAGGATCGGACTGATCTGGTATCCTACGATTCGGTCCAGAACACGTCTTGCCTGCTGTGCATCGACTAAGTTCATATCGATGTCTCTTGCGTGTTTAATGGAGTCTTTGACAGCTGTTTTTGTGATCTCATTAAATGTGATTCGGCTGTAATTTTTGTTCTCTAGTTTTAATGCGTAATATAAATGCCATGAGATGGCTTCTCCTTCACGGTCCGGGTCAGTCGCGAGGTATACTTTGTCTGCTTTTTTTACCGCTTTACGAAGAGCTGCTAATACTTCACCCTTCCCACGGATCGTAATGTACTTTGGTTCAAAGTCATTCTCGATATCTATTCCTAAGGTACTCTTTGGCAGATCGCGAACATGCCCGTTGGACGCGATCACTTCGTAATTCCTGCCCAGGAACTTTTTGATTGTTTTGGCTTTCGCCGGTGATTCGACGATAACTAGATATTTTGGCATATAGTATTACCCCTTGTTTACATTTTTTTGATATATAAGTTCTGATGGATCTGTTTGATATATCCTTTCGCTTCTAATTGAAATAAAGCTTGGATCACTTCTTCATAAGAATCTTGGGATGCACTTAAGATCTCATCAATATATTTCGGTTTCAAACTCAACATATCATACACCCTTTTTTCTGCCTTTGCAAGAGATTTTGCACTATGCTTTGGAAATTTTCGTGAAAATCCCGTGAATTCTGAAAATTCTGTTAAAATATCGTCGACATTTTCAACTAATTTTGCTCCTTGTTTGATCAATCCATGACACCCTTGGCAATGTTTGTCTGTGATCATTCCGGGAACTGCGAACACTTCTTTGTTCTGATCAAGCCCGCAATCCGCCGTGATTAGCGATCCGCTCCTTGCTCTGGCTTCTGTGACGAGGATTCCATCACTTAATCCACTGATGATTCGGTTCCTTTCTGGGAAATGCCATTTGAGCGGTTCACTGCCTGGCGGGTACTCAGAAATAACTGTCTGATTCGCATACATGTCATAAAATAACTGAAAATTTTCTTTTGGGTAAATGAGATCGATCCCACATCCTAAAACCCCAACAGCCTGTCCTTTTTTGTCGATTATTTCACGGTGAACCGTCCCATCTACGCCCCTTGCGAGTCCACTTACGATCTGTACGCCTTGCTGAGCCAGCTCTTTTGCGAACTTTTTTGAGATTTCGAATCCATAAGTTGTCGGATATCTTGATCCAACGATCGCTATTGACAGTTCTTTTTCTTCATATGGCTGACCTTTTTGAAAAATCCCATACGGAGCATCGTAGATCTTTCTTAATCGATTCGGGTAAGCAGCTTCTTTTTGAATGATAAAACGGATATTTTCACGATGTAGGGCTTCATAGCCTTTCTTGATCGCTGTTTCATCTCTTGAATGGACGAAACGATCGTATTCAAGTTGTGTCATGTGTTCTTTTAAGATTTCTGGGTTGATCTTATAGAGTTCTTTTGGGTGAATGAAGATATCCATCAATTCTTTTTGCTTCTTGATTGGCAATCGGACTTTGCCGCATAGCCAGTACCAATATAATTTATCTTCCATATTCAAGCACCTCTTTGATAAATCCTGTATTTCTGAAGGTCATGGCTTCCATCAGGTGGATCGGTTTGATCTCTGATTCATTTTCCATAAGCATGATCGTCAGTGCTACTTTTAAAATCTTATCCATTCCTCGTCTTGTGATCTTGCCAGATCGATAGGCGATATCTAAAATCTCTTTGCATTCTTTGGATAAATGAAGGAGCTTGTTTAACTGTATGTGGCTTAAATGGCTGGTATCACTGCATTGATAGTTTTTTAATAACTTTTTTTCTCTTTGGATGGTTGTTTCGATGCGTTCTTTGATCTGATGGGATGTTTCTTGACTCTCTTTTTGTATCTTCTGTGTATCAGCCTCTTTTTTACTTAGACATAGGACCATGTCAAAACGGTCTAAGATCGGACCGGACAATTTCTTTAGATAACGCTTTTTTTCATGATAAGTACATCGGCAGATCCCATCTTCCAATCCATAACCGCAAGGACATGGATTCATGGTGGCGATCAGTTGAAAGTCTGCCGGAAACTTGTGGTAGATCCCATTTCTGGTGATATCGATCGTTCCATCTTCCAGTGGCTGTCTGAGTGCTTCGATACATTCTGTTTTAAATTCCATAAATTCGTCCAGAAATAAAATGCCATGATGTGCTAATGTGATCTCTCCCGCCGTCGGCGTCTTGCCGCCTCCAAGGAATGCAGCTTTCGGGATCATTGGATGTGGCTGGCGAAATGGTCTGGTATTGTCTTCTAAATACCGTGGAATTCCAGTGGCATCATAGATTGCCTGAACTTCCATCTTCTCTTCTTTTGATAGTTGTGGGAGAATGGTCGGGATCCTTCTGGCTGCCATTGTTTTTCCTGAACCTGGGGAACCAATGATCAATAGATGATGTCTTCCAGTGACCGCGATCTCCATCGCTCTTTTTAAATGTTGTTGTCCGATGATGTCACTGAAGTCTTCTTCTGACTCTTCCTTTTGATAAGTTGTTGCACTTCTGCAACTTTTTTGATGATATGTTCCATGAAAATAGTCCAGGACATCCTGTAAACTGTCCATAAATACCACTTCAATATCTTCGATCCCTCTTAGAGAATTCTCATCTTCACTTGCCGCAAAGAACTTGTGAATTCCTTGTTTTCTTGCTTCTAAAACGATCGGAAGGCAGTTTCCTACACCTCTGATCTTGCCGTTTAGTCCTAATTCTCCCATGATACAGATGTCATCTAACTTGCTTGCATCGATTAAATTCAGACATCCTAAAAAGGCCACGGCGATCGGGAAATCGAACGCGGTTCCGTTCTTTCTTATATTGGCTGGGGATAAATTAACGGTGATCTTCATCGACGGTAAGGGATGGCCGATGGAGCGCAGTGCTGATGCAACCCGCTCTTTTGCTTCCATGGATTCTTTGGAAAGATAGCCTACCATTGTAAAATATGGCAGGCCGTTTCTGATCTCTACTTCTACGTGGATGAGCTTTCCACTCACTCCACTGACGATTCCTGTGATTACTTCCTGATAAATAATACTCAACTCCTTCTCTTCTCAAAAAGGAAGCTGGTTTCAAAATGATATGGTTAGTTTATCACAAAAGTAATATTTTTACAATCTTGTTTATTCAAAACAATTGTGATTATTTTAATAATTTCTTTAATTCACTCATAAATGTGTTCACATCTTTGAATTCACGGTAAATGGCTGCAAATCTTACGTATGCAACTTCATTCAAATCCTTTAATTTGTCCATGACCATCTCTCCGATCACGGATGTTTCGACTTCTCTTGTTCCCATGTTATAGATCTTTGTCTCGATCTCATCGATCGCTGCTTCGATCTGCCCCATGGATACTGGGAGTTTGTGACAGGATTGTACGATTCCATTCCGAATCTTGTTTCGATCGTAGAGTTGTCGTGTCTTGTCTTTCTTGATGACACTCAACGGTTCTGTCTCTATCTTCTCATAAGTTGTAAAACGTTTTCCGCATTCGTCACATTGTCTTCTTCTACGGATCGCATTGTTGTCTTCTGCCGGTCTGGAATCTACGACTCTGGAATTCTCACTTCCACAATATGGGCATCTCATCTTCTTGTACCTCCGTGTTTTTACTGCTTGAAGTATATCATTTTTTCTGTAGAAAAGAAAGCTTTTCTTTTATTTCAGGCATTCTTTTTCGTTGATATCGACTAGAATCGTATCTCTGCCGATCCTTACAATGCATTTGTAGGGGATTTTGTAAACTTTATTCTTGCCAACGCATATGAGCATCTTCGTTGTTTTGGGAACGATCAGATAACAGATCTTACCCGTATGGATTTCAAATTCGAGGTCTAGGACAAAGCCTAAACATTCTCCTGTATTACAATTGATCACATCTTTTTGCCGAAGTTCGAGAAATTTCATGTCAGGAATCCTTTTTCTTCCTATTATAATAGTATTCTTTTTTTCCATGAATAGAAGCAGAAAAAAGCAGGAGATTCTGATCTCTCGAATCTCCTGCTTCTTTATTATTATAATGATATAAAGAAAGATTAAGCTTCTTTCTTTGGTGCTGGTTTCTTAGGAACTAATTTCTTTCCTGTAATGATTCCTTTTGGACATTTACCTGCACATAATCCACAACCTACACATTTATCGTAATCGATCTGTGCGATGTTGTTTTCAACTTTGATCGCTCCAAGACGGCATACTTTTTCGCATGCTTTACATCCGATACATCCTGCTTTACATACAGACATAACGTTTTTACCGAATTCTTTAGAGCTGCACTGTACTCTTGTTTTCTTGTTTTCTGGTACAAGGTCGATCAATGCTTTTGGACATGTTTCTGCACATTTTCCACATCCTACACATGCTTCTTCATCGATGTGAGCGATTCCGTTCACGATAGAGATCGCATTTTCTGGACATACTGCTGCACAGCTTCCAAATCCCATACATCCAAATTCGCATCCTTTTGGTCCTGCACCTGGTACGTTCATCGCTTCGATACAGCTCTGAACTCCTGAGTACTGGTATTTGTCAGATGCTTTTTCGCAAGTTCCGGCACATTTTACGAATGCGACTTTCTTCACGAATTCTCCTGCTTCTACACCCATGATCGCACTGATCTTCTCAGCTGCAGCTGCTCCACCAACTGGACAGCCGTTCACTGGTGCTTCTCCATTTGCGATTGCTTTTGCAAGTCCATCACAACCTGCGTATCCACAACCACCACAGTTATTTCCTGGAAGTTCTGCACGGATGGCTACTTCCTTCTCGTCTACAGGAACTTTAAATTTCTCTGAGGCAATTCCCAGTAAGATTGCGATAAGCAGACCGGTTCCTCCGACAACAACCATGGCAAGTAAAATTGCTGATATATTCATCTTCTTTACCTCCTAAATAAGTCCTGAGAATCCGAAGAATGCGATTGCCATTAATCCTGCTGTTAACAGTGTGATAGGCATTCCTTTGAAAGATTCTGGGATGTTGTTGTATTCCATCTTTTCACGGATACCAGCAAGGATAACGATAGCAATTAGGAATCCTAAAGAGATACCGATACCATTGACTACGCTGGCGATGAAACTATAGTCGTTCTGTACGTTTGTTAATGCTGTACCAAGAACTGCACAGTTTGTTGTGATCAGTGGAAGGAATACTCCCAGAGATTCATATAATGCTGGCATAGATTTCTTTAATACCATTTCTACGAACTGTACTAATGCTGCGATTACCAGGATAAATACGATCGTATTTAAGTATGTTAAATCTGTTGGTACTAATAAAAATGTATAAATTAAATTTGTAACTGCTGATGCGATAGTAATAACGAAGAGAACGGCTGCACCCATTCCGGCTGCTGTCTCAACTTTCTTAGAAACTCCAAGGAAAGGACATAAACCAAGGAACTGGCTTAATACGACGTTATTTACCAGCGCTGAACCGATGGCAATTAACAGTAAACTTTTCATCTTAATCCTCCTTATTTGTCATCTACAGTTGTATCAAAAAAGCTTCTGGAACCGCAAGCGCTGTTTCCGCAGTGAGAACAATCTCCGCATCCACCACTTGTTGCTTCTCCGGCTTTTTTAGGTTTTTTGCTCTTAACTTTATTCTGGATCGCTACTAAGCATGCAAGTACGAAGAATGCTCCAGGTGCCAGGATAAAGATTGTGATTGGTTCGTATGCAGATGGCATTACCTGCATTCCGAAGATCTGACCTGCTCCTAATAATTCACGGAATGCTCCTAAAATTGTTAAGGCTACAGTAAATCCAAGTCCCATTCCAAGTCCGTCAAAGAAGGAGTTGATTGGTCCGTTCTTTGCTGCAAAGGATTCTGCACGTCCAAGGATGATACAGTTTACTACGATCAGTGGGATGTATAATCCTAATGCGTCGTTAACTGCTGGAACATATCCCTGTAATAGGAACTGTACGATTGTTACCAGAGATGCGATAACTACGATATATCCTGGGATACGTACACGATCAGGGATGACATTTCTTAATGCTGAAATGATCATGTTAGAAAACATTAATACGGCTGTTGTTGAAAGCCCCATTCCTGCACCGTTGATCGCAGATGTTGTTACTGCTAATGTAGGACACATACCTAACATTAAGACGAAGGTAGGGTTTTCTTTTACGATACCATTAATCAATCGTTCCATTGGATTTGGTTTCATGTTTAATTACCTCCCTTCAGGCTCTTTGAATATGCAACACAGCTGTTAACTGCACTTGTGACAGCACGGCTTGTGATCGTTGCACCACTGATGGCATCTACTTTAGAATCATCGTTCTTGCCAGATCCATCTTTTACAACTTCAAATTTGTCTGCTTTTTTGTTTTTAAAGTTACTCTTGAATTCTGGTTCTTTGGCTTTCATACCTAAACCAGCTGTTTCGCTGATGGATAATGTTTCATAACCATTGACTGTTCCATCATCTCTAACACCTACAGATAAAGATACATCTCCACCGTATCCTTCTGGGTTTGTTACAGAGAATACGTATCCAAGTTCTTTTCCGTTTTTGTCAACTGCTTTTACAACTTCAGAAATCGTATTCTGTCCAAGATCATTTTTCTTTAAGACAGCTGCTACGTCTTTCTGGTCTAATTTTACTGTATCGAATTTCGCTGCATCTTTGAATACGGCTTTGTAAGCTTCCTGTTTTGTCTTTTCTTCCTGTGCGGCGATCGGTGCTTTTGTTACATTATATACGATACCTAAAAGGAGTCCTGCAATTAATGTGATCACACATAATTTGATACAATCCATTACGAGATTCTTATTCATTGCTCTTACCTCCTTTTTTTACGATTCCAAATGGAGTTGGTACTGTCACTCTCTCGATCAGTGGAACTAATAAGTTTGCAATGATGATTGAGTAAGATACACCTTCTGCCATTGGTCCGAACAGACGGAATAATCCAGTTAAAATACCAAGAACGATCGCATAGATGATCTTTCCGTTCTTTGTAATTGGAGATGTTACGTAGTCTGTTGCCATGAAGATCGCACCTAACATTAATCCACCACTGAAGATCTGTGCTGCCATGTAAGATAGATCAAATCCATGACCACCGAAGATCAGTACGAAGATTGCTACAACTGCAACGTAAACACATGGGATGATCGGAGAGATGACTTTCTTAAATACTAAGTATGCTCCACCGATGATCAGTAATAATGCAGATGTTTCACCAATTGTTCCAGGAACGAATCCTAAGAATGATTTCATAACATCTACGCTTTTTCCCTGTTCCATAACAGCAAGTGGTGTTGCTGTTGTCACACCATCATATGTAAATGTTGTCATTCTTGCTGCAAATGAGATCATTAAGAAACATCTTGCACCAAGGGCTGGGTTCATAAAGTTCTGTCCCAATCCACCGAACACCTGTTTTACAACGATGATCGCGAAGATTCCACCAAGGATTGGCATCCAGAATGGTGCTCCTGATGGTAAGTTTAATGCAAGTAACAGTCCGGTCAATGCCGCACTTAAGTCACCTACAGTGATTGGCTGTTTCATAAGTTTCTGGTAAATATACTCAACGACAACACAGGTAGCAACAGAAATTGCAACTGTCAGTGCCGCAGATGCTCCAAAGATATAGATACCAAAAATTGTAGCGGGTAGTAATGCGATGATAACATCTAACATAATCTTTTGTGTTGAGCCGTTATCTCTTACATGAGGGTTGGCTGACACATGATATAATGTTTCGCTCATATGTATCTCTCCTTTATTTCTTTCTACGGTTAGCTAATACCTGTTTACGACCTGTCTTCATGGACTGTGCAAGGTTACGTTTTGCTGGACATACAAATGAACAAGATCCACACTCAACGCATTCTGCTCCATAAAGTTTCTCAAACTCGTCAAACTGATTATGATCTGCTAATACAGATAATTTCGCTGGCATCAGCTTCTGTGGACAGACGCTTACACATCTTCCACAACGAATACAATTGCTTGGTTGGTTCGCAGCAACTTCATCTTTTGTGAATGCTAAGAAGCATGAGAATGTTTTGACAGCTGGTACATCTGTTGTAAACATTGCCATACCCATCATAGGTCCACCAGAAATGATCTTCTCAGGCTGTGTCTTAAATCCACCGGCTGCTTCGATCAGTTCCTGTACGTTTGTTCCTGTACGTACTTTAAAGTTGCTTGGATTCTTGATCGCATCTCCAGTAACTGTCACAACACGTTCATATAATGGTTTACCATCTTTGACAGCTTCTTTGATCGCTACGATCGTAGCTACGTTATCTACGATGCATCCTGCATCTGCTGGTAACATGCTGGAGTTGATGCTTCTTCCTGTTGTTGCATAAATCAAAGAACGTTCTGCACCCTGTGGGTATTTTGTCTTTAATGTAGCAACGCTGATTCTTGCATCACCTTTTACTAATGCTTCTACTTTAGCAATTGCATCTTTTTTATTATCTTCAATACCAATGATACCTTTTGCTTTTGGGAACATATCAAGTACGATATTTAATCCTTCAATTAAAAGTTCTGGTGTCTCCATTAAGATGCGGTAGTCACCTGTGATATAAGGTTCACACTCCGCTCCATTTACGATGATATATTCGATCGCATCTGGATCTTTTGGCGCTAATTTCACATGTGTTGGGAATCCGGCTCCACCAAGTCCTACGATTCCAGCTTCTTTGATCGCTGCTAAAACATCATCTTTAGACATCTGATCATAAGGTTTTGCCTCAAAGGCAGCCTCTTTGAATTCTCCATCATTCTCAATTACGATAGAGTTAACTTTTGCTCCGGCTGGAGTCATTCTTGGCTCGATCGCCTTTACAGTTCCTGAAACAGAGCTGAAAATATTCGCGGATACAAATCCTCCAGCTTCTGCCACCTTCTGGCCTACTAACACCTGGTCTCCCTTGCTAACGATTGGCTGTGCAGGAGCACCGATGTGCTGACCTAAAGGTAAAACAACATCTCCTTTTGGCAGGTATTCGGTGATTGGTGAATTCTTTGCAAATTCTTTACCATCTGCCGGATGAACACCGCCGCTAAATGTAAACAATGCCATTTTAAGCCTTCCTTTCTTCTTTACATTTTTTTCCATTGCGAAAAAAAAGAGTTCTCATAAAATGAAAACTCCTTTGAACACAAGACTTATAATATCATAGTCTCTTTTATTTTTCAATGTTTTTTTAACAATTTCTTTGCATTTGCATACAAAATTCTATGTTTTTCTTCAGATTTTCTTAAGATTCTGAAATAATTTACAATTCTGGCTTTTATATTCTATCATTTACGGATCTGTCCATTTCCATAAATAATAAATTTGCTGGTTGTCAGTGCATCTAATCCCATTGGTCCTCTGGCATGAATCTTCTGGGTACTGATTCCGATCTCTGCTCCAAATCCAAATTCAAATCCATCAGTAAATCTTGTGGATGCATTAACATAAACGGCTGCTGCATCGATCTGATTTAAGAATTCCTGTGCATTCTGGTAAGAATCTGTGACGATCGCTTCCGAATGCCCCGTATTGTAATGATTGATATGTGCCACTGCTTCGTCAAAGCTGTCGACAGTTTTCACAGAAATGATAGAATCTAAGTATTCTGTTCCCCAGTCTTCTTCTGTTGCAGGGATGACCTGGTCATTTAAAGCACAAACTCTCTCATCTCCACGTACCTGTACTCCTTTTTCTAATAAAGCATCGATGATCGCTGGACCGTGACTCTCCAAGATGTTCTTATGTAATACTAAAGATTCACATGTATTACATGTTCCAAGTCTCTGTGTCTTTGCATTGATGATGATGTTAACTGCCATGTCTTTCTGGGCAAATTCATCTACGTATACATGACAATTTCCTGTTCCTGTCTCGATCACTGGCACTGTAGAATTCTTTACAACACTCTGAATGAGTCCTGCACCACCTCTTGGGATCAGAACATCTAAGTATTCATTTAACTGCATCATCTTTGTAGCTGTCTCACGGCTTGTATCTGTCAGCAGCTGAATGCTGTATTTTGGCATATTGCAGGATTCTAGTGCACTCTGGATCACATTTGTGATCGCAAGATTTGAATTGATCGCATCACTTCCACCACGAAGAAGGCATGCATTTCCTGTCTTAAAACATAGTGCAAATGCATCTGCTGTTACGTTTGGTCTTGATTCGTAGATGATACCGACAACTCCTAATGGTACTGTTTTCTTACCGATCAAAAGTCCATTCGGTGTTTTCTGCATATGTTCTACAGAACCAATTGGATCATGTAGTTCAGCTACCTGACGAAGTCCTTCTGCCATTGCTTCAATACGGTCAGGATTCAGGGATAAGCGATCGATCAACGCCTCGCTCATATCATTGCTTTTTGCATTCTCTACATCTTTATAATTCTCACTTAAGATATATTCCTGATTCTGTACCAGACATTTGGCTGCTTCTCTTAATACTTCATTCTTATCTTCAATCCCTGCTTTTCCAAGAATTATCGATGCTTCTTTTGCCTGTTTTCCTAGTTGTTCCAACATTATGAATGCCTCCTTTTCGGTGCGGTTTGCATCTATCATCAATATGTTCTATCTAATCTGCTCTAGTTTAATCCTTTTGGTTTTAATGGAGTGATCGATCCATCTTCATTTTTAATACTTACATTATTAAGCTGCGCTCTTAAGTTTGCACGAACAGACTGGATGTATTCATGTCTTAATTTTCTCTGTTCTTCTTTCTGTTCTGGTGTTAACCCAATGGATTTATCCAGATTGTATAATTCATTAATTCTTTGAATATCTTTTTCTTTCATCTGTAATATTTCCTTTCTATATAATACATTGTTTTATCTTATTATGCCTTAAAATATGGGCGTTCTGTTAAATATTTCTTGAAATCAAAGTCTGGTCGTTTGTGTGCTAAGAATAATGTTCCGATCTCTTCTCCTGCAACAACTTTATTGACATTATTTAAATTATTGCTGTTTACGATCACCATATCTGCTCCAGCATCTGTTACGATATTGGCTGCTGCGATCTTCGTTTCCATTCCGCCAGTTCCGACCTTAGTTACAGCTCCTTTTGCCATTCTTCCGATCTTTTCATCTAAGACCGGTACTTCAGGAATCAGTTTGGCCAGTGGATTCTTGTGTGGATCATCCGTATAAAGTCCGTCAATATCTGTCAGGAGGATCAATAGATCACCTTGTACAACCGCAGTTACGACTGCAGATAAGGTATCATTGTCACCAAACTCGATCTCTTCTGTCGATACCGTATCGTTTTCATTTACGATCGGGATCACGCCGAGTTTTAGTAATTCTTCAAATGTATTCTTGGCGTTATATCTTCTCTCGTCATTGAGCATCGTCTCTTTTGTGATCAGAATCTGTGCAGATCCCTGATTGTATTCAGCAAACAGTTTCTGGTAGATCATCATTAACTGTCCCTGTCCTACAGCAGAACATGCCTGCTTCATTGGAAGGGATGTCGGACGGTTTTCTAATCCCAGGGCTTTAAATCCTACACCGATCGCTCCTGAAGATACCAGGATCACGTCTTTTCCACTGTTATGTAAGTCTGTTAAAACACGGACTAATTTCTCTAATCGGAATAAATTGATGTTTCCTGTTGCTTTATGGATCAAAGAAGATGTACCTACTTTGACAACAATTCTTTGTTTATCTTTTAGTTTTTCACGATTATTCATTTTACATTCACTCCTTGAAAGGTATTTTACACTGTAACGAGGGCTTGTGCAACCTTAATTCCATCCATTGCCGCAGAAGTGATGCCGCCAGCAAAACCTGCTCCCTCTCCGCATGGGTAGATTCCTTTGATATTGCTCTCAAATCCTTGATCTCTCTCGATTCTTAACGGAGAAGATGTTCTTGCTTCAATTCCGCACAAAATCGTATCTTCTCGATTAAATCCTTTGATCTTTGTATCAAAATATTGCATTCCTTCCGAAATCGCTTCACTGACCGGTTCTGGAAGACAGTTTCTTAAGTTTCCAAAACTTGTCAATCCTTTGGTATTCGGTGTGATCTCGCCAAAGGATTCTGTAATCTTTCCTTCTCTGAAATCTTTTAATGTCTGAACCGGGATTCTTCCTTTTCCTTCGCTAAAAGCTTTTTCTTCCCATTTCTGCTGAAATCTTACGCCTGCTAATGCGTCATTTCCATCAAAATCCTCTGGTGTAACACTTGCGATGATCGCACTGTTGGAATTCTTTGCTGCTCGATCGTGATTGCTCATTCCATTGACCGTCAATCGTTCTGGCTCTGAAGACGCGTTGACCACGAAACCTCCCGGACACATACAGAAGGAATACACACTTCTTCCATTGTTTGCATGATATGTTAGTTTGTATGATGCAGCTGGAAGATCATATTGATCTGCTTCCTTTCCATACTGCGAATGATCGATCATCTCACGCGGGTGTTCCACACGAAGTCCAATTGCAAAAGCTTTAGGATTCATTTCCAGATCACGATCTGATAAGACCTTAAATGTATCTCTGGCACTGTGTCCCGGTGCTAAGATCGCTGCTTCTGTTTTAATTTCTTCTTTATCATTGATGATCAGCCCTGTTAATTTTCCATCCTGGATCACGAAATCTGTCACTTTCGCCTCAAAACGGACATCTCCGCCAAGAGATCTGATCTCTTCTCTGATCCCTGCAACGACATTTCTTAAAAGATCCGTTCCGATATGTGGTTTATTTTCATATAAGATCTCTTCTGGTGCACCATGTTCTACAAAAGTTTCTAAGACGAATCTATTCCTTCCGAATTTGTCTTTTACTAAGGTATTTAGTTTTCCGTCTGAAAATGTTCCTGCTCCTCCTTCTCCAAATTGTACATTGGATTCAGGATTCAGTTCACCACTCTCCCAGAAATGTTCTACATCTTTCATACGGTTTGTGACATCTTTCCCTCGTTCTAAGACGATCGGATGTAATCCGGCTCTTGCAAGCATCAGTGCTGCAAACAGACCTGCCGGTCCCATTCCGATCACAACCGGTGGATATTTAAATTCCCGCTGATTTTCTGGAAATTCAAACTTCTTTTCTTTTACTGCCATGATATTACGATTCTTGTTCTTTTTGAGGAATTTCTCTTCTTGACCCTTACCTAATGTCACATCAACTGCATACACATAAGATAATTCTTCTTTTTTCCTCGCATCAATAGACCGTTTTACGATCTTGTATTGTTTATATTCTGTATTATGTAATGCTTTTTTTATCTTCTTCTCAAGTGCTGCCTCTTTGTGATCGATCGGCAGCTTGATCTGGTTGATTCTTATCATTGTCTTCCTATCTGGCTTGCAGCGATGTACCCAGATGTAAATGCCCACTGAAGGTTGTACCCTCCGCATGTTCCATCGACATCTAGTAATTCACCGACAACATAAAGCCCTTCTAATAACTTTGATTCTAATGTTCCTTGTATGATTTCTTTTGTGGATACGCCTCCGGCTGTTACCTGTGCCATATCATATCCTTTATATCCTTTGATCTCAACTTCAAAGTGTTGGATCATATCTAGGATTCTGTTAAGATCTTTCTTTGAAATCTGAGCAACTGGTTTTCTTGGGTCGATCTTTAATCTCTGTAAGATCGCATATACCAGTTTTTTATTTAAAAATCCCTGGAAGAATTCTTCGACTGTCTTATAATTGCAACTCTTTAAGAATACTTCTGTTGTTTCTTCTAAGGTTACCATCTGTGGCATGAGATTTAAATAGATTTTTACTTTTTTCTTTCTTCTTAATGCTTCGATCGCAAAATGACTAATCTGGAAAATCGGGATCCCTGAAATCCCATATTTTGTAAACTGAACTTCTCCATGTTCTTTGGCGATTAATTCATTATTCGCGTAGACGCTGACATTACTGACATTTCGAACTCCCGAGGTGTCTTTTAAATATTTTCCTTCTGCTTCTAATCCTACCAAAGACGGGAATGTATCCGTGATCTTATGATGAAAGTCTTTGGCAAGCTTGTATCCACTTCCGTTGCTTCCTAAGTTTGGCTGTGCACATCCACCAGTTGCAAGGATCAGATTGCTTGACTGAAAACATTTGTCATTTCCATAGACATAAAATGTGGACTTACGTTTCTCTGCTTTCGTGACTTCAAATTCTGTCAGAATATCCACATGCAGATGCTTTAATTTCTGTGTCAATGTATCAACAACAGTTGTTGCCTGCAAAGATGCAGGATAATAATATCCATTTTGCTCTGTCACAAGCATTCCGAGAGATTCAAAGAACTGAATGAGATCTTCTAATCCAAATTCCTCGATCATCGGATAGGCAAAGGAAGGTCTCTGCCCTCTGTAGCAATTCTCGTCCATGTAAGCATTTGACAGATTGCATCTTCCATTTCCCGTTGCTAATATTTTCTTTCCTAATTTATCCATCCGTTCAAGCAAGAGAACTTTCTTATAATGACTAGCTGCTGTGATCGCTGCCATCATACCAGAAGCCCCTGCTCCAACGATGATCACATCATATTTCATTCGTTATTTTTCTCCAAATTTTTATTTTAACTACTGTATGATTCCAGAAAATGATATACTTCTTCTCTGTTTTCAAAGACAAAATTCTCTTTCAACATATTTTTGATGTCTGCTGGCAGATTCTCTTTCTTCATATCTGTATATTCAAAAACTTCTTTGGTCTTATTATTGATCACAGCCAGACTTCCATCAAGAATCTTCAAACTGTACGTTGCCTTAACCTTCTTGACTGCTTTGGTCTGTTTTTTTTCAGCTGTTGTTGTTATCTGAGAACGAACTTCCTTGAGGTTGTCCTTCTTTTCATTTGCTGAGAATGCAAGATAACACATACAGATGCACAAAACTGTGATCACAACCATATATATCATCAAAAATCGATTGATCTTCTTCATAATGCAACCCTCCTTTGGCTATATTGTTACCAAAGATAAGGGAATTTATACAAAAAGCCCAAATCATAGCAAATCTGGACTTTTTCTTCCTTTTATAAATGGAAGCCCTTACGATCCTTACAGCAAATGTAATTTCTTTGCTAATCTGACGATCAGATTTCCTTTTGGAATCTTAGTAAGTTCTTCTTCTGTAAATACTCTTAACTTAATGATCGCTGCAAAATAGATCAGTGCTCCAACTGGCACTGCAATGATCACGCAGACCGCAAAGCATACTCGCCCGAATGGAAGAACGCTTTGAACCGCATACTGAATCAGAAAACAGACAACACCCATCACTGCTGCACTTAATGCAGGCTTGATAAATGTCTTTGTGATCTCCTGATGAAAACCTGTGTATTTCTTGATGGAGTGTGCATTTAATAGACACATCACAAGGGAAAATGCCATAGTCGCAAATACCAATCCATATGTTTTACAATCTGTGTATGTTAATAAAAGCCATAATACAACGATATTGACCACAACGGAAATCGCAGAATGTCTGACTGGCACTCTCATCTTTCCCATTCCCTGTAAGATACCATTTGTCAACGTTGACAGACAGTAGAAAATAACGGAAACTGCACCGACCCGAAGCATGGCAGCTCCTAATCCCTTGGCATATGTTGCACCGAAAATCAATCCATTGATCGAACTATTCAACACACCTAGTCCAACCGCACATGGGATCGCGATCATCATCGTAAAACGTATCGCCATCTGGATACTGTCGTTCATATCGTCCTTCTTGCCTAACGCATAAGCTGCAGAAACATTTGGCACGATCGCATTGGAAAGTGCAGATGCCATCGCAACTGGAACATTGATCAACACATTATACTGACTGCTGAACAAACCATAAAATCCTGAAACTACTTTCGCCGTAATTCCTTTTCCTACTAAGATATTACTAAAGATCGTCTGGTCGATCGTTGCACTACAGTTATAGATCGCTGTACTAAAGATAACCGGTGTGATCGTTAATAATAAGATCTTTAAGATATTCCCATAAGATTCAATATATTTTGTACGGTCATGTTTCATCTGAATCTTGACCTTTGGCTGGTATGCACGATAAATGATAAAGCAGAAGATCAAGCCTGTTAAAACACCGACTCCTGTACCGATTGCACTACCTGCTGCCCCATGTCTTGCGATCTCATATGTGATCTTATTTGATGGCAGATATGGTAAGATCAGTACATATGCCATCAAAATACTAAAGATTGCATTCAAGATCTGCTCAATGATCTGGGAAATGGATGTTGGCACCATGGTATTATGTCCTTGAAAATATCCTCTAAGTACTCCAAGAATTCCAGAGAAAAAGATCGTTGGGGAAATGACCTGAAGGGCAAGTGTTGCACCTTTCTGATGTCCGACAAAGGTTGGTGCTCCAAAATATGCGATCATGGACGCGATACCACCAACGACAACTGCATAAACTAATGCTCCATAGAAGATTCTCTGAGCATTGATGTATTCTTTCTTCGCAAGTCTTGCAGAAATTGATTTGGACACCGCAAGTGGAATACTAAAGGATGCGATCAGCAGAATGATATTGTAGATATTATACGCATAAGAATAGTATCCCATACCTTCTTCGCCGATGATCCCAAACAGTGGACTACGATATAATAATCCGATCACACGGCAGACAATGGATGCTGCGGCTAAGATCATTCCTTGCATTAAAAATGAGTTTTTGCTGCTTTTACTCATACTAAACCTCTTTCATCTCTTGTATATTTCGTCTTTGTCAAAATCTCTTCCTGACGTTTTTCCATATCTTTTCGTTCTTCCTCTTCCATATGGTCATATCCAAACAGATGTAACATACTGTGAGCGATCAAAAAGGCATATTCTCTCTCCCTGCTGTGTCCATAATTCTCGGCCTGTTCCCATACCTTGTCCATGGAGATCACGATATCTCCAAGCAGAAATTCACCACTCTCCGGATCAAATGCCATCGGATCTTCTTCAATCTTTGAGAAATCCGCTGGTTCTTCGTATTCTGCCATTGGAAAAGACAGTACGTCTGTTGGCCGGTCGATCTCTCTTTGTTCTTTGTTGATCGCATGAATCGTTTCATTATCGGTTAGCATTAAATTCACTTCGCACTCATAAGGGCAGTCCACATAATCAATTGCTGCCTCGATCACTTCATGTGCGATCTTTTCATAAGGGATATTGATCTCCCCTTCGTATTCATTCTCGATTATAATACTCATAACATTCCTATCTTCTGTTCTTTTTGTTATTGTTATTCTTATTCTTTTTCGCAGATCTGGCTGCTTCATATTGATCATATGCTGCAACGATCTTCTGTACTAATGGATGTCTGACAACGTCCTTATTGGTAAGCTCACAGACCCCGATCTCCTTAACTTTTCTTAACACTCTTAGAGATTCTTCTAATCCTGAAATACTGTCAAATGGCAAGTCTTTCTGTGTTAAGTCACCCGTGATGATCGCTTTGGACCCAAATCCAATACGTGTTAAGAACATCTTCATCTGAGCAGGTGTCGTATTCTGTGCCTCATCTAAGATAATGTATGCATTATCCAGTGTACGTCCTCTCATGTAAGCCAATGGAGCGACTTCGATCAAGCCTTTCTCCATATTCTTCATAAATGCGTCAGCCCCAAGGATCTCATATAATGCATCATATAATGGTCTTAAATATGGATCAACTTTACTCTGTAGATCTCCAGGCAAGAAGCCTAGCTTCTCTCCTGCCTCAATTGCTGGTCTTGTTAAAATGATACGGCTGACTTCATCATTCTTAAATGCTGTGATCGCCATTGCCATTGCAAGATATGTCTTACCAGTTCCTGCAGGACCGACTCCAAATGTGATCATCTTATTCTTGATCGCATCGACGTATTTTTGCTGTCCTAAAGTCTTTGGTTTGACTGCTTTACCCTGGATCGTATGACAGATGACATCTTTATCAAGCTCCAAAAGACTTGGAGATTTCTCTTCCATTGATAACGATAACGCATAGTTTACATTCTGCTCTGTGATCACATTTCCTCGTTTGGATAATTCGAGTAGTTCATCGATCACGGAGATTGCATGATTAACTGCCTGCTGTGTTCCAATACATTTTAAATGGTCACCTCTCAGGATCAGACTCACATGCAGTGTTTTTTCGATTTTCTTCATATAGGCATCAAACTGCCCGAATACATTCCCGCCATGTTCTGCCGGAAAATTCATTTCTATTTCAACTGGATTCATCTAATTCTCAGTCTCCTTCTTTGTGTATATTCCTTATGTATTCTACCATCTGTTACAAAGTTTTTCAACCTGAGTGGCAAAATCCATATGGCCTGATTCATAACTTTTATTTATTGCTGCGCTGTTGTTGGTGTGATCATTTCTTCTTGTTTCTTTGTTAATTTCTTGATATTTCGGATCTTTCCGACACTTTCTTCTTTGATGATCGATGCCTTAACTTCATATCGGTTGTTCTTTTTTTTATAATTTCCTTCACAGTGAACGATCTTTGCTCCTGCTTTTGCTTTCTTCATAAGATATCGTTCCAACTGTTTTTTTAATTTTAACTGTGCTTCTTTTTTTGTCAAGATTTTCTTCTTTGGCCTGTATCTTTCAGTTATCTGCATCGTGATCCCAATGGGCAGATAAAAAGATTTCCCTATCTTTAATGATCTTCTCTTTGTCATAACATTTGTATGATCCTGTCTTTTCTTTTCGGGAAAATCGAATTGATACTGTCCAAAATATAAATTTTTGATACTCTTTTTCTTGCCTGTGATCAGCTTCTCGTAATATTCCATGGGAATTGAATTGTTGTACACCTCTTTAGTGCGCATCACGATCTCTCCGTCCGCTTTGATCTTATCCGTCTGTGTCACAGTAAAATCATCACTGTAGTAATAGATCAATCCAGAAATTAAAGTTGTTCCGCTTTTGACACTGTCCCCAACACTTACAAGCGGCGTTCCACTTTTGACCGCCATTTTTGTAATGATCCCTGATTTATTTGCCACGATATCACATGGTTTCTTTGGATTCTGCTTTGTTTTGCGATCTAAGGTCTCTTTTATCTCAATATGCAGTCTTGTTCCCTGAATCGAACAGGATGCCCACGCAATCTCAGCATAATCTTCCCTCAGATGGTCTTCCAATGCATCACAGTCAATCTGGTATTTTAATGTTCCAATATGGTAGTAGTTATCCGTAACATACTTTAATATATCACTTTCTGAATATACTTCTCCTCCAGAAACTGTAATCTCCCATAAAAACTGACTCAGCGAAAGGATCATTAAACCGCACAAACACATGGAAAAAAATAATATTTTACGTTTTTTATGTTCTTTTAAGAAATATGGCAGTCCTTTTTGCCCTTGTAACGCAAGATCAACATTTGCTTTCTCTGCTAATGCTTCCAACATTTGATAAGAACTTCGTCTGATAAAAAACACATAGCCGTCTGATACTGGTTTTAATTCCCACAATACAAGATGATTTTTTGCACAGAGATTCAAAAAACGCTCTGTCTGATATCCTTTGACTTGAAAATACAGCCTTCCAAATATAAAGTGCAGAATTTTAAGCATTTCTCATGCTCCTTTCAAAGAATATCATACATATTCCAGCCTTTTGATCTTTCCTTTGATCTTCATTGATTCCTGTGAGTAAAAATCAACTGCCAGATCACATCCACAGATATTTAATATAACATGATTCCCCTGAATGGAGATCTTATTCTCATCATATGATACGATCCCCCTGTAATTTTCTATGTATGCTTCACAGTTTCCTGTCAAGGTTATAATGAAATCTCCAAACACCACATCTCTTGGAAGAGAAAGTCCTTTAGCAATCACTTCTTTTGGTTTCTTCTTCATGCAAAACTCCTTTTGTGGCATTTGGTTTAATATATGCCGAAAAAAAGCACCATATACCTGTTCCCAGGTAAATGATGCTTATCTTTTCAATCAAGTAAAAATTATTTAGATTTTCTCTTACGAGCCGCTTCAGACTTTTTCTTACGTCTTACGCTTGGCTTTTCGTAATGTTCTCTTTTACGAATCTCCTGCTGAATTCCTGCTTTTGCACAGTTTCTCTTGAATCTGCGAAGAGCGCTATCTAAAGATTCATTTTCTTTAACGATTACGTTTGACATTCTATTCCCGACCTCCCCTCCAGTCTTGTACTTGTGCATAGGACTGTTTGGGTTTTAATTTTTTGCACTAGATTAGTATATCACATTTTAGATTTTTGTCAACTATGAAATTTGACTTTCTAAAATTTCTTTTACTTTTGCTACTGCTTCTGGAATTCCGGCTGGATTCTTTCCTCCGGCCTGAGCCATATTTGGACGTCCTCCACCGCCGCCTCCAACGCATCCGGCGATCGCTTTGATCAGGTTTCCAGCGTGTGCTCCTGCTTTCTGTGCCTCGTCTGTTACCATGGCAACTAAGAATACTTTTCCGTCTTTCTGGGAAGCAAGGACAATGACACCTTCTCCTAATTTCTCTTTTAAGTTATCTCCAAGTTCACGAAGTCCATTCATATCAACGTCTTCTATAGAAGTTGCAAGAAGTTTCACTCCTTTTACTTCTTCTACCTGATCCATAACATCTCCCAGAGCGTCTTTTGCAAGTTTGCTCTTTAAGGATTCGTTTTCGCTCTTTAATTCTTTTACTTCTGCAAGAAGTGATTCAATTCTTGTCAGCAGTGTTGCTGGTGTAGCTTTTAATGCTTTGGCTGCTTCTTTTAATTCTTCTTCCTGCTTATGGTAGTAGTTAAATACTCCCTGATCTGTCACTGCTTCGATTCTTCGAACTCCTGATGCAACACCAGTTTCAGATAAAATCTTGAATGCTGTGATCGCTCCTGTATTCTTCACATGAGTACCACCACATAATTCTACAGAGAAATCTCCCATGGATACAACGCGTACTTCGTCTCCGTATTTCTCTCCAAACAGTGCCATAGCTCCTGTTTTCTTAGCTTCTTCCATAGACATAACTTTTGTCACAACTGGAAGATCCTGAGCGATCTTTTCGTTGACGATCTTCTCAACTCTTGCGATCTCATCATCAGATAATGGTGAGAAATGTGTAAAGTCGAATCTTAAATGTTCCGCATTATTTAAAGATCCTGCCTGCTCTACATGAGTTCCAAGCACTTCTCTTAATGCTTTCTGTAATAAATGAGTTGCACTATGGTTCTTTGCACCTAATGCTCTGTTCTTCTCATTCACTGTAAAGACCGCTTTGTCTCCTACGTTGAATGTTCCTTCGACTACATGTCCAACATGTCCAAACTTACCACCGGATAATTTAATGACATCTTCTACTTCAAAAGATGCATCTCCGCTGATGATCACACCTTTATCTGCTTCCTGACCACCGCTTGTAGCATAGAATGCTGTCTGATCAGCGACGATCGTTCCTTTGTCTCCTTTGTTCAGAGTTGAAACAACTTCTGTCTCTGTTGTCATAGCTGTGATCTCACCTTCACAAGTAAGTTCATCATATCCAACGAATTTTGTTGTCATGGCTGGATCTAACTGTTCGTATACAGTTGCATCTGCACCCATGTAGTTTGTTGTCTTTCTTGCAGCTCTGGCAGTCTCTCTCTGAACCTGCATTTCCTTTTCAAAGCCTTCTTTATCTACAGTAAATCCCTTTTCTTCTAAGATCTCGATCGTCAGATCTAATGGGAATCCATATGTGTCATATAATTTGAACGCATCTGCACCAGCAAGTTCTTTGCTACCTTTCTCGTTCATAGCTTTTTCCATATCTGCTAAGATAGACAGTCCCTGATCGATCGTCTTGTTGAACTGTTTTTCTTCCTGAGATAAATGATTGAAGATAAATTCTGCTTTCTCTTCTAATTCTGGATATCCATCTTTAGATTCACGGATCACGACTTTACTGATATCTGTTAAGAACAGATGATCGATCCCTAATAATCTTCCATGTCTTGCTGCGCGGCGGATCAGACGGCGAAGTACATATCCACGTCCTTCGTTAGATGGTGTGATACCATCAGATAACATAAATGTAGCAGAACGAATATGGTCTGTGATCACACGGATCGATACGTCTGTCTCGTGGTCTGTACCATAAGTAACTCCTGCAACTTTACAGATCTCATCGCGGATCGCTTTAATAGAATCTACGTCGAAGATAGAATCTACTTCCTGTACAACGACTGCAAGACGTTCCAGTCCCATACCTGTATCAATGTTCTTATTCTCTAATTCTGTATAATGGTTGTGTCCATCATTCTCAAACTGTGTAAATACGTTGTTCCATACTTCCATATAACGGTCGCAGTCACATCCTACCGTACAATCTGGGCTTCCACATCCATATTTCTCTCCACGGTCATAGTAGATCTCTGAACATGGTCCACAAGGTCCTGCCCCATGCTCCCAGAAGTTGTCTTCTTTTCCAAAACGGAAGATTCTCTCTGGTGCGATTCCGATCTCTTTCTCCCAGATTTCGAATGCTTCATCATCATCTTCGTATACAGATGGATATAATCTGTCAGGATCTAATCCGATCACTTCTGTTAAAAATTCCCAAGACCATGCGATCGCTTCATGTTTGAAGTAATCTCCAAAAGAGAAGTTTCCTAACATCTCAAAGAATGTACCATGTCTTGCTGTCTTACCAACATTCTCAATATCTCCTGTACGGATACACTTCTGACATGTTGTCACTCTTGTTCTTGGTGGTACTTCCTGTCCTGTGAAATAAGGTTTCAGTGGTGCCATACCAGCGTTGATCAGTAATAAACTGTTATCGTTCTTTGGCACGAGTGAAAAACTCTTTAATGCTAAATGTCCTTTACTTTCGAAAAACTCAAGATACATCTTCCTGAGTTCGTTGACTCCATATGCTCTCAACGTTTCATCCTCCTAGTGTCGTTTCATTATATTTAAGAAGACCTTGCCTTTACGGCTTTTTAGCTGCATGAGCCTGTATTCTCATGCAGCTAAATGATCTTCTCTTAATCATGTATGATCTTATGATTCTTTCTTCTTTGCCTTCGCACGACCGACTCCGAAATAAATTCCTGCCGCAGAGCATGCAAAAAGAATCGCAAACTTCAATACATAAGAGACTAATTCTGATAAAAATGCTGTCATAATCTTGCCTCCTTATCTTATAAAGTCGATTATACCAAATCGAACTTAGAAACACAAATATTTTCTCACAAAGATTACGTTCTTAATCTTCTTTTTCTAATAAATCTGTGTAGAAGCAAGAATAATTTCCTGTATGGCAGGCAGCTCCGATCTGTTTTACCTTAGCAAGCAAGGTGTCTCTGTCGCAGTCAATATATAAATCTTTGACATACTGATAATGTCCGGATGTCTCCCCTTTGATCCATAATTCATCACGGCTTCGGCTGTAATAAGTCATAATCCCTGTCTCGATCGTCTTATCATATGCTTCTTTTGTCATATATGCGACCATCAAAACTTCATTTGTCTTATGATCCTGTACAACAACGGTTAACATTCCGTCGCTGTTTAATTTAAATTCATCAAAACTCATCTTGCTGTTTAATGGTTTTGCCTCATTACTCATCTTATAAGGCTCCTTTCGTGGAAAGTACATCTGTGATCCTTGGATCCATGCTGGTTGCTTCATCCAAAGCTTTTGCAAATGCTTTAAATGCCGCTTCGATCATATGATGATTATTCTCTCCATGTAATTTCTTCAAATGAAGATTCATCATGCTGCCGTAAGATACTGCATAAAAGAATTCTCTTACCATCTCTGTGTCAAATTCTCCAACGCGATCAACCGTAAAATCACAATCCATCACAAAATATGGTCTTCCAGACAGATCGATCGCACATAACATTAATGTCTCATCCATTGGAAGCATAAATGATCCATAACGTTTGATCCCTTTCTTATCTCCAACGGCCTGTTTGATCGCTTCTCCAAGTACGATTCCGACATCTTCGATCGTATGATGGCAGTCTACATAGAGATCTCCCTCAACTTCCACATCAAGATCAAAAAATCCGTGACGTGCAAATGCATTTAACATATGGTCAAAAAAACCGATTCCTGTATGGATATTTCCATTTCCATTTCCATCAAGATCAATGGAAAGTTTGATCTTTGTCTCACTTGTATTTCTCTCAATTGATGCACTTCTACTCATATTTTTATCCTTCCTGGTTATCTTCAAATCTTACTTTCATGGAATTAGCATGTGCTGTCAGCTGTTCCTGATTCGCAAAGAATTCGATGTCTTTGTGTACTGGCTCTAAGGCTTCTCTTGAATAGTAGATGACACTTGATTTCTTGATGAAATCATCAACACTTAATGGAGAGAAGAATTTTGCTGTTCCATTTGTTGGAAGTACGTGGTTTGGTCCTGCAAAATAATCTCCTAAAGGCTCACAGCTGTATGCTCCGATAAAGATCGCTCCTGCATTCTTGATCCTTGTCATAACATCAAATGGATTTGCTGTCATGATCTCCATATGTTCAGACGCAATAGCGTTTGCCGTATCAATTGCTTCTTTCATATCGCTTGCAACAAGAATATATCCGAAGGAATCTAAAGATTTCTCCATGATCTCTTTTCTTGATAACTGATTTAAGAATCCGTCAATCTCATCAGATACTTTATGTGCTAATTCTTCGCTTGTTGTAACAAGGATCGCACTTGCCATCTCATCATGTTCTGCCTGGGAAAGTAAGTCTGCTGCCACATATCTTGGATTCGCTGTCTCATCAGCTAACACTAAGATCTCACTTGGTCCTGCGATGGAATCGATACTTACGTTTCCATAAACTGCTTTCTTGGCAAGAGCCACAAAAATGTTACCAGGTCCTACGATCTTGTCTACTTTTGGAATAGACTCTGTTCCAAATGCCATCGCTGCAATTGCCTGTGCTCCACCGACTTTATATACTTTTGTTGCTCCAGCTTCTTTCGCTGCAACTAATGTATTTGCTGTAATTTTTCCGTCTTTTCCAGGAGGTGTTGTCATGATGATATTTTTCACTCCTGCAACGTGTGCTGGAACAATGTTCATTAAAACAGAAGATGGATAAACTGCTTTTCCACCTGGTACATAGACACCACAAGTTTCCATTGGTGTTACTTTCTGTCCAAGCATTACTCCGTCTTCTCTTGTCTCAAACCAGCTCTTCTGAATCTGTTTTTCATGGAAATCACGAATATTCTTGATCGCTTTGCGGATAACTTTGATCAATTCATCGTCCACTTCTTCGTAAGCTTCCTTAATTTCTTCTTCTGTAACTAAAATATTGTCTGCGTTGATCTCCGCTTTATCAAACTGTGCTGTATAATCAAAGACAGCTTTATCTCCATTATCTCTGACATTTTTGATGATCGCATCGACTTTATCCTGAAAATCCCCATAGTTTGTAGGACTTCTCTTTAATAAATCTGATAAAATATTTGCAATGGAATCTTTGTTAACTTTTACTATTCTCATATTTCTCTCCTCCGGCCTATTCTTTTTCATCCAAGATCTTCTTTAGTGCAACGATGATCTTGCTGATTCGTTCTTGTTCCATCTTCTGGCTTACCTGATTCACTACCATTCTTGCTGATAATGGGCAAACTTCTTCTAAGACTTCCAATCCATTTTCTTTTAAGGTTGTTCCTGTCTCAACGATATCGACGATCACCTCTGATAATCCAACGATCGGTGCAAGTTCAACAGATCCGTTTAACTTAACGATCTCTACTGTCTGTAATTTCTGATTATTGAAATATTCTTTAGCGATATGTGGGTATTTGGATGCCACACGGATGATCTCATTACTGTTTAAATATTTCTTCGCTTCTTTGGGTCCGCACACACACATCTTGCAAGCTCCAAATTTCAAGTCTAATACTTCGTATAGATTTCTTCCTTCTTCAAGGATCGTATCTTTTCCAACAACACCGATATCAGCTGCTCCATATTCCACGTAAGTTGGCACGTCACTTGCTTTGGATAAGAAAAATTTTAATTTTAATTCTTCGTTTACGAAGATTAATTTTCTTGTTTTCTCGTCTTTCATTTCCTCGCATGTGATCCCGATCTCTTCTAATAAAGCCATCGCTTTCTTTGCAAGGCGCCCTTTCGCCAGGGCAAATGTAATATATCTCATGGTCTTTTGTTTCCCTTCTTTTGCTCGATTTGTTGATTAGATGAAATAAAGAATTCCACCGAGGCGATGCTCTTTAGCAAATCTTTCATAGTCTGCTTTGCTGCACAGATCATTCTTTCTCTCTAAGATGACTTTCTTTCCTTCTTTTCTTAATTCTTCTGCTCGAAGGATCGCATCTTTCATTGTTGCTTCTTTATAAATGATCATTGTATCCATATGATCTGCTTCCATATGAATTCCCTGACGGCTTAATGCCATCATCAGCTCATCTAATACGATCGCAAATCCAACTGATGGGGCTTTCTTTCCGAACTGTTCGATCAGATTATCATATCGTCCACCTTTTAGAACTGCATCTCCTGTTCCATAAGTATAACCTTTGAAAATGATTCCTGTGTAATAATTATGCTTATTTAACATTCCAAGATCAAAACTTACATACTGCTCTTTGCCGTATAATTTTAAGATACCATATACATCGCGAAGTCTTTTGATCGCTTTCTTAGACTGTTCATTCTCAACCATTGCTTCTGCCTGATCTAAGATCGCTACATCTCCATTCAGTTCGTTAAAATGTAAAAATACATCTTTGATCTTATCAGACAGATCTAATGTCTCTACATATTCCATTAATCCAAAATAATTCTTATTTAAGATCAGCTCTCGAAGCTGTGTTTTGACTTCTTCATCTTTGATCGTCTGTGTCAATCCGTTGAAGAATTCAACTTCTCCGATAGAAAGTCTGAAATCAGTCAATCCAGCTGCCAGAAAACAATCAATTGCCATTGCAATAGATTCTGTATCTGCCTGTACAGACGCATCATTGACTAATTCTGCACCTAACTGGCATGTTTCTTTTAACTTCAACTGATAGCTTGAGTTATTTAAAAATACATTTCCTGCATAAGATAAACGGATTCCCATATTCTCTTCATTAAAATACTTTGCGATACAGCGTGCAATGGATGGTGTAACATCCGGACGAAGAACTAAGGTATTTCCTTCTCTATCGAAGAATTTAAACATCTCCCTTGCGGATACGGTTCCTTTTTCACTGTTAAATACATCAAAGAATTCAAATCCTGGAGTTCTGATCCCTTCATATCCGTAAGATGCAAAGACTTTGTTTAATTTTGCTTTCAGCTTACTTCGCTGTCCATATTCTGTTCCATATACATCTCTGACACCTTCTGGTGTGTGGACTCTCTTTTTATTCATATTTTTGCCGCTCCTTGATACTTTATCGAATTAAAGTGCTACTTAGGTAGCACATCAAATTATCTGTATTTTACCAATCCTTAACTTATTTGTCAACCTCGTTCACTCTAATTCATCTTTTGATATGTTACATGAAATTCCTACAACTGAGAAATAACTTCTTCGATCACCTGATCCATAATCTCCACCGGATCATATACAAGATCCACGCTGCAATATTCACAAATATCCTCTAATGCTCCAAAAATCCATGGATTTCTTGCTTTGATCGTCTTCATTCTTCCATTCTGCTGCACAAAACTGATAAAGAATCCTAACGTTCTGCTGATCTCATCATCACCCTCTTCTAAAATATCCATCGTGATCACACCGCCATCGGTATTATCATATGCCATAAATAAAAGTGGATTCTTGGGACGCTCCCCTTCTTCTTCCCCTTCTACCATAACTGGAAGATAAGTAAAATCTAAAATCACTTCAAGATCGATCTGTTTTTGATCCTTTAATTCATCTTTTAATTCCTGATCTTCTAACATCACTGACGGAAATTCTTTTTCAGCTTCTGGTATCTCTTTTACAAACATTTCCCAAGTATCATTTTCAGTATTATAACGGCGAACGATTCCTTCTGCTTGTTCGATCTCTGGATTTAATTCTCCCTGTCTGACTGCTTCTACCGCCATATACAGGTTCTCATAAGTTTCTATAAGAAGTGCAACTTCATCTTCATCTAACTGATATGGTTTATAACCTTTCTTATAAGAAACAAAGTAAATCCAGTCACTGATCGTCTTAAAACGAATATCTAATTCATCGATAACTTTTCTTTGTTCATCTGGCACATTCATCATGCTTCCCCAGAAGCATGTAAGACTTGTATGTTCATCCATCAGATACTGTGCTGGAAGATCCCCTTCTTCACTTCCAAGGATCATATAGAAATCTCCTAAGCCTTCAACTCCATCAAAGACTGCAATTCCTCTTTCTCCGCTGAATTTTCCCATCACACTGCAAAATACAGGTTCTTCTCTGTCTTTTAGCTGAATGGTTACAAGTTGTGTGTCACCAAGGTAATTCCAAGGCTCTAATTTGTCTAGTTTTAATGTAATGTCGTATAACTGCTTCCATGCATTCTTTGACGCTTCTTTTCTCAATGACTTGTCCTCCATAGATTATTTTATTGTATACTTAATATTCATTATAATAAGAAATGATTTTAATTACAACAAGATCCCGACTATCTTTCTTTGATTTGTGAATTTGATCGTTTTTTCTTTATACTTTTTCGAATTTCTGATATAATTGTTTGACGGATTTATCTTATTATTTTAAATTAGATAACTGATTTTATTACCAGGAGGTATTTATCATGGCATTCGACGGATTTGTCATTTCAAATATTATATCAGAACTTAATAAACAGATCATTGGTGGCAGAATCTATAAGATTTATCAGCCAGAGGCCGACGAGATCACGCTTGTGATCAAAAAAGAGAGATTGACAACAAGACTTCATCTCTCAGCCAGTGCTTCTCTTCCTCTTGTCTATTTATCGAAAGAAGGAAAAGCAAACCCTATGCAGGCTCCAAATTTCTGCATGCTGCTTCGTAAACATATCAGCAGTGGAAGGATCATTTCGATCACACAGCCTGACTTTGAGCGTATTATCGAAATTAAGATTGAGCATCTGGATGAGCTTGGAGATGTCTGTCAGAAACGTCTGATCGTTGAAATCATGGGAAAACACAGTAATATCATTTTTGTAAACAGTGATGATGTGATCTTAGATAGTATCAAGCACATCTCTGCAAATATCAGTTCTGTCAGAGAGGTTTTACCTGGACGTACTTACACATTTCCACCGTCTAAAGGGAAACATCCTTTAGCAAGTCTGACTGCGGAGAATTTTTATCAGCATATCATCACCAAACCACTGAATCTTTGTAAAGCACTTTATACCTCCATCACAGGTATGAGTCCTTTGATCGCAAATGAACTTTGTTATCGTGCAGGGCTCGATGGGAATGCATCTACTGATTCTTTGACCGATGATAGTGCTGCTGGATTATATGGCCAGCTTGTAAAATTAAATGCTCTTGTAGAAGATGAGGCATATCAGCCAAATATCATTTATTCTGGGGAGGAACCCAAGGAATTTTCTTGTATTCCTTTAACTTCTTATCCTGACTGTACAGAGAAAACATATGATTCTATTTTTGACGTGCTGATCGGGTATTATTCTGAGAAGGAAAAATATACGAGAATGAAACAGAAATCTTCTGATCTTCGCAAGATCGTGCAGACTGCTCTTGAGAGGACAAGCAAGAAATATGATCTGCAGCTTCGTCAGTTAAAGGATACCGAGAAGCGTGAGAAATTCAAAGTTTATGGAGAACTTACACAGACATATGGATATGGGCTAGAGGCAAATGCAAAATCTTTAACTTGCATGAATTATTACACAAACGAAGAGATTACGATCCCTCTTGATCCAACAAAGACTCCTTTGGAGAATTCCAAAAAGTTTTTTGCAAAATATAATAAGCTAAAACGTACTTATGAAGCTCTTTCTGAGCTTGTCGTGGAGACAAAAGCTGATCTTGATCATCTCGATTCAATCTCTACTGCTCTTTCTTTATCCGAAGATGAGAAAGACCTGCAGCTGATCAAAGATGAACTTTCTGATTATGGTTATATTAAAAGCCACGGAAAGAAAAAAGGAAAGAAACAGGCAAAATCCAAACCATTACATTTTGTCTCTTCTGATGGTTTCCATATGTATGTTGGAAAAAATAACTATCAGAATGATGAATTAAGTTTTAAGTTTGCAAATGGCGGGGATTGGTGGTTCCATGCAAAGAATATGGCTGGGTCCCATGTTATTGTACGAAAGGAACAAGCGGAGACTCTTCCAGATGCTACCTTTGAAGAAGCTGGCCGCCTTGCAGCTTATTATTCCAAAGGGCGTCAGGCACCGAAGGTTGAGATTGATTATGTTCAGAGAAAAGAACTAAGAAAGCCGCCAAAGGCAAAACCTGGATTTGTCATTTATCATACAAACTATTCTATGATGTGTGTTCCGAATATTGATGGAATTGAAATTGTTGAATAAATTAAAAACACTTTGCAGGCCTTATAAATCCTACATTTTTTATATCAATTTTTTTAAATTTATACATAATAGAAACCAAACAATCGTCGATTAATATCCTCTTCTGGATTCATAACGTATTCGATTGCTCTTTTTAAGTGTCTCGCTGGATTTCCTGCTGTTTCTTTCATATACATTAATTTTGATATTGCCATCTCGTTATCTCCAAATAAAAAGAAGGATCCTTATACATTTTCTAATGTGGAATCCTTCTTTCTTGATTTTATACATTTCTAGCTTATCACAAAATTTGTCCCATTTTGTCCTAATTCATCTGACTTTCCACAATATCTATCACATTCGCAATCTCACTACAGCTTTCCACCAACATAAAATCCTCTGAGAGATCAATCGTCAACTGACTATTTCTTTTATATCTCTTTGCGTTTTCTGTAATCTTGCAAATCCTTGATTGTTATAAATTTCATTTGAAAATGCTCTGCTAATTTTGCTAATTCTTCTGTTCTCATCATTGTGCCATCTTCTCTCATAATCTCACAGCACAATCCACACGCTTTTAAACCTGCTAATCTACATAAATCTACCGTTGCCTCCGTATGTCCATTTCTTTCTAAAACTCCATTTTTCTTTGCTTTTAATGGAAACATATGTCCCGGTCTTCGAAAATCTTCTGGTTTTGCATTTTCATCCACACATGCAATAGCTGTAATTGAACGCTCTACTGCTGAAATTCCTGTCGTTGTTGTAATATGATCGATTGATACAGTAAATGCTGTTTCGTGATTATCTGTATTATTTTCCACCATTTGCGGAAGTTTTAATTTTTCTACATACTCCTCCGACATTGGCATACAGATTAATCCTTTTCCATGCGTTGCCATGAAATTTATATTTTCTGTTGTAGCAAATTGTGCTGCACAAATAAAGTCTCCTTCATTTTCTCGATTTTCATCATCCGTTACCAAAATAATCTTTCCTCTTTTTAAATCTTCTAATGCACCTTCAATTGTATGAAATGTCACCATTTTATATCCTCCTGCCATAATTCTAAAATTTTTCTTGATCATATTTGTTTATTAGTTTTATCTTATCACCCCATTAAAAATGCCTTGATCTAAATGATTGATCAAGGCAGAGTAAAAAATATCTGAATTTATTTATATAAATCAATTGCTCTGGAACAAAAATATTCTAGAGCAATTGACCATAGTCGTAAAAACATTTCCATTTTTCCATATTTTGTTCTCTTCTTTCATCCAGACTATACTGTCGGCTTCGGAATTTCACCGAATCATACCTTACGGCTCGTGGGCTTTACCACCGGTAGGGATTTTCACCCTGCCCTGAAGATTTATTCTATTTATATATTAATTATAATAATTTTGATTTTTGTTGTCAAGATTTAAGCTATGCAGCTACTGTCCATATCAAAAAGAATTCTATGAAACTTTGGATCATATCAATGGACTGAGACAGTTAGAATGATAAAATATTGCTTGCACCTTGATAGTTTTAAATCGTCTTTTTTAATTCACAGGATAATTATGTTTTCCATATAATTACATCTCCTTTTTGAGAATCATAATCCACTGATGATCGCTTTCCAATCCTTTTCTGAGATTGATTTTCGATTTGCTATATTCTATGTTTCTCTGTCTTATCAATCTGAATGATCTTTCCATCCTGAACAATGATCGTTATATTGCCATATTTCATATTTTTTAATAACTCTTCAATTTTTTCTTTCCATTGGTGTTGTTCTTGTGATCTTTTTATTTTATGTTCCATATGCCCACCTTATTTCCTATTAATCCTGTATGTTTTATCTGTTTTTACTCGATTATACCTATTTTTCATATTTCTGTCAATATTTCAGTCACATAAACCATCATAAAGTCTTCTCAAATCTTCATCTGTAACTTCCACTGGATTATTTTTTAAATTGGCATGATGACTTAATCGTATCAATTCTTCTTTCTTTTCTTCATTGATATGAAGATCGGTTAAATTTGTTCTTAAATGAAGATCTCTTTTTAATCTCTGTACGGCATCTGCAAATTGTTCATAATCATAAAATCCTAATTGACTGGTCAATTCTCTTGTCCTAAAATCTTTGGTTCCATTTAATCGGATAAAGAAATCTAATGTCAAACCACAAGCCTCTCCGTGTGGAATATGGTATAAATTTGTCAATGGAAAAGAACATGCGTGGGAAGCAGTTGTTTTTGGCTGACCAAATGCAAGTCCTGCGATCAGAGATGCTGCTGCCATTTTCTCTCTTGCTGCCTGATTGTTTGGATCTTTGTATACCGTTCTTATATTTGTAAGAACTAGTTTTGCTGCATAGACAGCCAATACGTCACAAATTGGTTGGTGCAAGCGGCTCCAGTATCCTTCTACTGCATGAGATAACACATCAATTCCTGCACTTGCCGTAAGATCTGCTGGCATGCTCCATGTAAGTGTTGGATCTACGATCGCATATTGTGGATAAAAACTTTCCGATGCAATTGGTGCTTTGATTCCTTGGTTTCTATTTGTTAATACAGAAACATTGGTTACTTCACTTCCAGTTCCTGCCGTTGTTGGAATTGCGATCAATGGCAAATGTTTTTTTGGAACTTTCTCTCCTGTATTGTGATATTTTCGGATTGATGTTTCTTTTTCTATTAAAACAGAAGCCGCCTTCGCTCCATCGATCACACTTCCTCCACCAAGTGCTATAATAAAATCTATTTTCTCTTTTCTTACATGTTCTCCCAGTCTGTTCACTTCTTCTACATCTGGATTTGGTGAAAATCCTGCAAAGATATCTGCCAGATGATTTTTCTTATCATCCAGTAACTGCCCTGCAAATCCATTTTTAATAAAATGTGTGGTTGTGACCAGAATTCCTTTTTTATATTGTTCTTTTTGAATGATTGTTGATAATTCCTGTATTTTATGAGCTCCAAATATAATCTTGACTGGCTGTTCATAATACCACTTCATATACAAATCCTCCTATCTGTCATACTGGGCATGGATCAGTTTTAATAAACGTTCTCTTGTATGATAAAATTTTTCACTGAACTGAATATCACTGATTCCTTCTTCTACGATCTTTCTTGAAAAATTCACCTGAATATCATCGACAATTTCTCCTGGATGTCGACTTAACACTAAAACCCTGCTTCCTAACAGCAATGCTTCTTCTACATCATGTGTGATAAAAAAGATCGTTTTTCCACTCTGCCACCAGATCTTGCGGATTAATTCCTGCATATTTTCTCTTGTAAATGCATCCAATGCACCGAATGGTTCATCCATTAACAGAATTTCTGGTTTGTTGATCAAAGCTCTTGCAATCGAAACTCTTTGTTTCATTCCTCCTGATAATTCATAAATCTTTTTTTCACCAAACTCTGTCAGTCCAACCTTTTGCAAATATTCTTCTACTTTTGGTTCATATTCTTCTTTTGCTATTTTTCTCATCTTCGGACCGAAAGCGATATTTTGTCTGACTGAAAACCATTCATATAACGGCGGATTCTGAAATACTACTCCCCTACTCCAATCTGTTCCTTTAATCTGCTTTCCTTCTAATTTTGCACTTCCTTTTGTTGGTTTGATAAATCCTGCAAGAATTTTTAATAAGGTAGATTTTCCACAACCACTTGGACCTAATACAGTAATAAACTCTCCTCGATGAATGCTAAAATTGATATGAGACAAAGCATTTACACATCCCTTTGCTGTCTGATAATCCAAATCAAGCTCTTCTACCTCGATCAGTGGATTGTCTGTCTCATATAGTTTGTCTTTCCATGTATTCTTTGTCTCACTCATTGTCTCATCTCCTATTTTTCTAATGCTTCTTTCAGATATTTCGTTTGTACATGGTCTTTATATTCCTTTAAAGTCGGGCTTTTCTTAATACTTCCCTGTTCTTTTAAGAAATCTGCTGTATTTTTCAATACATTTGCTATATTTTCACCTAAATATTCTTTACTTAACTGTTTCTTTCCATCAATCCATTCAAAACCATTTCTCTGGAATTTGGCATCACTTTCACTGATATTAAGAATCTCTGAAATATCCTTGATTGACTGTTCTTTATTTTTCTGATCCAAATCATTTGCCTGATTCAGTGCCTTAATATAGCGTACTACCAGATTCTTGTTTGATTTTGCAAAATCACGCCTTGCAACAACTAAATCTGCTGTAATAATTCCTTGTTTTGCAAGTTTGTCACTTCCTGTTAAGATTTTTCCGTCTTTTACTAGATTATTAAGCACTGGATACCATACATAAGCTGCATCAATATCTCCTCGTTTCCATGCCGCATGAATATCATTTGGTTCAAGATCTAATAATTTTACATCACTTTCTTTGAGTCCTGCCTGTTTTAAGGCATTTAATAAACTATAGTGTGAAGTGGATGCAAATGGCACCGCGATCTTTTTACCTTTTAGCTGGCTTACAGAATTTACATTGGCATTGTTTTTTACAACGAGTGATTCTGCAGAACCGATGATGTCTCCGATATAGATCACGTCATAGTTAAGTCCATTTCCAATTCCTAATGCTGTTGGATTGCTTCCAAGTTCTGATGCGTCGATACTTCCTGCTGCCAATGCTGTATTGACATCTTTTCCAGAATCAAATTTCACGATCTTTACTTTGATCCCTAACTGTTTTTCATAATATTTTTCTTTTCTAGCAACCAAGTCTGGATTTACAAGATCCATGGTTCCAATTTTAATCTCTTTTACTTTTTTATTTTCTTTTGTTTGATCTGCTTTTGATGCTCTGCATGCAGTTGCACTGATCAGCAGGATCACTGCGATCAATAATACGATAATTTCTCTAATACTTAATTTTCTCTCTTTCATAATTTCATTCCTCCTAATTCTTTCCTTTCCAATGAACCATATAATGTTCCACTAATTTCAAAATCTGGTCTAACACGATTCCTGTAATTCCCATTAAGATAATTCCAAAAAACATGATATCGCTTCTTAGATAATTACTGGCATCTAACACCATCCATCCAATTCCGCTGACAGCCGCGACCATTTCTGCTGCTACCAATGTCGTATATTCAACACCAAGTGATGTTCGAAGTCCTGTAAAAATATCCGGAAGTACTGCTGGAAAGATCACGTAAATAAAAATCTGTCGTGCATTGGCTCCTAATGTCTGTGCTCCTAATACATAATCTTTTTTTACTTTGTTAACTCCAGCTGCACACGCAATATAAATTGGTGCAAATCCTGCCAAGAATAACAGCATGATCTTTGACCCGTCTCCAATTCCCATCCACAGTACTAATAATGTGTAATATGCCAGTGGTGGGAGTGGACGGTAAAATTCAATGACTGGCTCTAATAATGCCCGGATCTTTGAATTGTATCCACTTAAAAGTCCCAGTGGAATTGCTGTGATCATTGCCAGAACATATGCCTTAATTAATCTCCCCATACTGGCTGCCAAATGCTGTATCAAGGTTGAACCTTTATATCCGTTTTTTAATATATCAAGAAAACTGTCCCACACACTGATCGGGGATGGCACCAGTGTTTCTGAAACAAGTCCCATAGATGTGGTATAAAACCATAGGAACAAAATGACAAGTACAACGGATAAGCTGATCAGATGTTCTGTTTTTGTGCTATTTTTTGTATGTTCCATCTGTTTCTCCTTATAAATATGTCTCATCTACAATATCAAGCACCTCATCAAAGATCTTCATTGCTTCCCTTAACTGTTCTTCTGTAATGATCAGTGGTGGTGCAATGTTGATATTGTTTTCTCTTCCAAAAGTTGCAAAGCCTCGTTCTTTCAATAAGCCGATAATCTTTCCCATCGTTCCTGACTGGTCTGCATATGGAACCAATGGTTCTTTAGTTTCTTTATCTTTAACAAATTCTACGGCTGCAAATAAGCCAATATAACGGACATCTCCTACACATTTGTGTTTTTGTTTGATTTCTTCTAACAGCTCTCCAAGTACTTTCCCAACTTTCTGTGTATTTTCTAATAGTCCCGCTTTCTTATAATAATTTACACAAGCAACTCCTGCTGCACATGCAAGGGAATGACCGCTGTAAGTTAATCCATACTGAAATACCTTGTCTTCATAAAATTTTGCAATCTCTTTTGAGATCATGATCCCGCCAAGCTGTACATAGCCACTTGTCACACCTTTTGCAAATGTAATGATATCTGGTTTTACATTCCAATGTTCAAACGCAAACATCTTTCCAGTTCTTCCAAACCCTGCCATAACTTCATCACAGATCATTAAAATACCATTTTCATCACAGATCTTTCGGATTCCTTGAAGATAACCATCTGGCGGTATGATCACACCATTCGCCCCTGTAATGGATTCTACAAAAATCGCTGCGATGTTTTCTGCACCTTCATATGCAATCTGTTCTTTGATCTTATTGATATAATAAGCGGAAGCTTCCTGATCATTTTTGAATGGAATATCGCTTCGATATACATATGGATCTTGAAACTTTACAAATCCTGTCGCTGCTGGATGCTCTAACGCAAATCTTCTTGGATCTCCAGACAGATTCCCCGATCCTAATGTTGATCCGTGGTAACTTCTGTATCTGGAAAAGATCTTACTCCTTCCTGTATAAGTTCTTGCCATATTGATTGCTGCTTCATTTGCATCAGAACCTCCACAGGTAAAAAATACTTTGGCAATATTATCTGGTGCAAGTTCGACTAACATTTTTGCTAATTCTGATCTTGGTGCACTGGCATATGCTGGTGCAATATATGGCAATGTTTTTACCTGATCATTGACTGCCTGTATGACATCTTCATTTCCATATCCGATATTAACGCAGGACAACTGACTCGACATATCGTAATATTTCTTTCCATTAAAATCATAAAAGAAGATTCCTTCCGCCTTTTCAATTGGAATGGGTTCTGTATTTCCTTTCAACCATGGATGCTGATTATATTTTTTATCATATGTTATTGTTTGTTCCCTGTTTAACTTTGACATTCTTTCTTCCTCCATTTTTCATTTTGTTTCTGGATATATGTTTTGATTTCTTCTGATAATAAAACATCTCCCATCGGATAAGTTCTTCCAAGCATTTCATACTTTCCTTTTCCGAATCGGTGATATGGGAGCATTTCATAGGAAACATTTTTTCCTTTTGCTACAAAACGCTGAATTTCTTCTAATTCCTCAACTGTATCATTAAATCCTGGAATCACTGGTGTTCTCGCTGTAATCTTTGTGGTTTTCGCATCTTGTACAAGCTGTTTAAAGTTATCCAAGATTATTTGATTGCTCTTCCCTGTGTAGCGTTTATGTTTTTCATCATTCATGGATTTGATATCAAAAAAGATGACATCCAGATAATTTATGGCCTCTTTTAATACTTCATAGGAAGCATATCCACAAGTCTCAATTGCTGTATGAAGCCGGTGTTTTTTTGCTTCTTTTAACAGTCTGATCAGCCAGTCTCCATGAGAAAGAGGTTCCCCACCGCTGACGGTAAGTCCTCCTTCTCCATGATGATAAAACAACTCCTGTCTTAGTACCTGATCTATGATCTCTGAAATTTCCATTGGTTTTCCCTGCTGTTTCATTGCCATTGCCGGGCATACTTTGGTACAGGAAAGACAGTCTGTACATAAACTTTTCTCAATCTTTGCTTTCCCTTCCTCATCGAAAGTGATTGCTTTTTGATGACAGGATCGTTTGCAAAATCCACATTCTTCTTCTCCGATGCAATTCTTTCTTGTATAAGACATCTCGATGTCATATTCCTGTGATTCGGGATTACAGCACCAACGACATCGCATCGGGCATCCCTTTAAAAAGACGATCGTTCGGATCCCAGGGCCATCATTCAGGGAATAATTCTGAATATTAAATACCAATGGATCGACCATTATGACACCTCCTCATGCTCTGTTCTGGCAATGATATCATCCTGCAGATCTTTTGATAATTCAGTGAAATAAGCACTGTATCCTGCAATTCTTACCAGAAGATTTTTATATAATTGTGGCTGTTTTTGTGCCTGTCTTAATGTCTCTGTATTTAATACATTAAACTGCAAGTGCCATAATCTCAGATCGTGCCATGCTTTGATAAACTGAACAAGTTTTTCAGTTCCATTTTCACCTTCTACGCAAGATGGACTTAATTTGATGTTTAATAATCTTGCTGCATGATCTTCGTAATCAAAGTTTTTTGTTTTATAATTTGATAATAATACTGCTGTTGGTCCGTTAAGATCTGCCCCTTGTGATGCACTGGAGCCATCGGATAATGGTGTATAAGAAAATCTTCCATTTGGCGTTGCCCCTATGACTTTTCCAAACGGTACGTGGGATGTAAATGGTACTAATCGCAGATCCATATGAACCCCTAATTCTTTGCCATATTTATGTGTAAATTTCTGTGCTTCCAAATCTAATAACTGTCCGATTTCATCGGTATAGCTGTCATCATTTCCATAAGATGGTGCATGAAGTAATAACTGTCTGATTGCTTCATATCCTTTGAAATCGTTGTTCACTGCTTCTAACAACTCTTTCTTTGTCAGACGTTTTTCCTCAAAGATCAGCTTTTTGATCGCTGATAAGGAATCTACGACAGTTGCATATCCGATAAATTCAAAATATCCAAGATCGATCCCTCCAGGAATAGATGGCTGATGCAGATCCTTGTAACTTTCTCTGCAAAGTTTATGAAGTGATGATCCAAGCGGTGTAGCAAAATGTTCTCCTCGAAGTCTGATAATCTCATGTTGCTGAATAAATGCATGTCGGATCAAATTTTTCTGTTGTTTTAAGTAAGCCTCCAACACTTCATCGAAACTTTCAAAATCTTCAAAATTTCCTGTTTCTAATCCTACGATCTCATCTCCATATTTTTTCATTTTCCCATTGTATAACACCATTTCAAGTGCTGCTGCAAAATTAATGTATGCGTTTGGACTTGTGTAGGTATCTCTGTTTGGCATACGGCATTCTGCACAACCAGAAACACTGTAATCATAAGCTTCTTTTAAACTTGCACCTTTGGATAATAAGATCGGTACTACTTCGTCATCATTAATAAGCTTTGGAAATCCAGTTCCATCTTTGATCGTTTCTGCTACTTCATAGAGATATCTCTTCGGGCTTCCCATATGGATCCTTGCCGCAAGGTCGGGATAATTTAGCGGAAATTCTCGTTTGGACTTTAATAAGATATAAGTTAATTCATTCGTTGCATCGTATCCCTTCTTTGTCGTTCCGCCGATTGTCACAGCTTCCCAGTGAGCATATCCTTCATTGAAAGATCCACCTGCCTCTGATAAGTACAGATCAACAAATTCGGACATTGCTACCCACATGCATTCAAATAATTCCTGTACTTGTTCATCCGTGATCCTTCCTTCTTTGATGTCTTTTTGGTAAAATGGATACAGATATTGATCCATTCGGCCATTGGATATGATCGTTCCTGTCTTTTGCTCAATTCTTGAAAACATCTGTGTAAACCATTGGGATTGCAATGCTTCATAAAAAGTTCTTGCCGGATATCTTGGAACTCTTTCGCAGATTTCTGCTATGATCTTAAGCTCTTTTTTCCTATCCGCATCCCTTTGTTTTGCTGATAATTCTTTTGCAAGTTTTGCATGTCGTTCTGCCCATAAGATAATCGCATCACTTGTTATGATCTGTGCTTCTAGGAATGGTCGTTTCTCTGTCTGATCCACCGGACTATCTGAATCTAATTGCTGTAATCTTTCTAAGGCTTCTTCTTTAATTCCCTCAAATCCTTTCTCGAGAACAATTTCGTAATCATGTACCCATTGCAGTGATGATCGAAAAGATGCTGTTTCATTGACAATATATCTTGAAGTCAACTCTTTATCTCCATTATAAGTAAGTTTTTTTGTTTCCCTCGGAAGTGCTTTTGCAAGATCCTCATGAAACGTCTTCCCTTTCCAGTAAGGTGTGATCTGCTCTGTAATGATCTTCGCATCTTCCGGAGTAATATCAAATGGTGATACATCTCTGCTTGGTAATGTTTTGATTGCTTCATCTAAGGTATCTCCATCGAGTTCTGGATAAAGAATCCCATATCTTCCTGGTTTTCCACTTCTTCCTACGATTAATTGATTTTCATCAATATAGATGCTTGCATTTTCGGCATAATATTTTAATGCCTTTGCCCATCGTAAGATCAATGGCTGTCCTTCCGTTTTCTGAAAAGATTTTGTAAAATATAACCCTCTTTCTATATCAATCTGAGGTTTACTTTCTCTTACTTTCTTTAAAATTTCTGTAGCTCTGTTTTCATGCACATTCGCTATTTTCTTATGATTGATCTCATTTTGAATTCTGATTTCCTGTGGTGATCTGCTCTGGCTCATTTTTCTTCCTCCTTCACTTTTGTATAAAAAAAGAGGTTATGATCAAAAGTGCAGTCTCTTCTGCTTCCTTGATCATAACCTCTGGTTTTCCAGTCAGTTATTTTATTTCCTACTTTTCATAGTTTATTAATATGATTTATATTTTCTATGTGTTGTATTATGCCACTATCCTTTTTAATTGTCAACAAATTTTCTATAAAAGACTTATTGGTTTTCTTTATATCCTGTTATAAAATGATGTAAGTGCCAAAAGAGGCGACCGAAATATTTTCGGCCGCCTCTTTTCATATGATTATATGCGTTAAGAAAAAAGGGTGTTGATTTGATTTTTGGTTGATTTTTTATTGATATTGTTCCGACTACATTGCCTCGTAAATTGCTACAACTTCGTCTAAGATTTTTTCATCTGTGATTCCAGATACTTCTTTTAATGCTGCTTTTACTCCGTTTGCTTTGATCTTATCCTGTAATTCTACGCTCTGTGGATCTTCAGCATTATCATATTTTAATGCTGCTGCCATTCCTGCTAATAATGCATCCACTGGAAGACCATATTCTAATGCTGTCATTGTTGGTTTTGTTAAACGATCTGTTGCACTTAATTTTCTTAATGGTTCTCTTCCTACACGAGCTGTATCATCTACAAGGTATGGGTTTTTGAAACGATTTAAGATCTTGTCGATATATTTAAAGTGAGCATCTTTGTCAAATCCATATTTGTTGACTAATGCCATACCACTCTGCTGCATTGCTTTTTTCACTGTCTTAAAGATTTCATCGTCTGCGATACTTTCATCGATCGTCTTGTATCCTTTGTAGTTTCCAAGATATGCTGTGATGCAGTGTCCTGTATTTAATGTAAATAATTTTCTTTCAATATATGCCATTAAGTTATCTGCAAGATTCATTCCTTCGATCTGTGGAACAGCTCCCTTAAAGGATGCTTCTTCGACATTCCATTCATAATAGTTTTCTACAACGACGTCGATTGGATTATCTAAACGTACTGGAGGCACGATTCTGTCTACAGAGCAGTCTGGGAATCCTACATATTTGTCTGCATATGCTTTTTCTTCGTCATTTAAGTTTCCATAAACAGCTTCTTTTAACTGAGAACTTGCTTTGACTGCATTTTCGCAAGCAATGATGTTTAAGTATTCTTCAGAACCATTTTCTTTTCTTGCTTTGATTCCTTCTGCGATAGATGGAGCAATGATCGGAAGAATTCTTACTCCAACGGCTGTTGTGATGATCTCAGCCTCTTTTACTTCATCGATCAGTTCAGGTTTTGTTGAATTTACTCCGCTGATATCTGTGATCACGATCTCGCTGCTTTCTACGTCTTTTACAAAAATTGTATATTTCTTATCTTCGTTGATCTTATCAATGATTTCCTGATTTACATCTGCGAATACTACATGATATCCTGCTTTGCTTAACAGTCCACCGATAAATCCACGTCCAATATTTCCTGCTCCAAACTGAATTGCTTTCTTCATTTTCTTCACTCCTAAAATTAAAATATAAATCTATAAGTATATATCTTAGGTATTTAATAAGCGAGAAGAATTTCCCGCTTATTAAATTGACCTTTTTTTGTTTAAATCTTATTTAAACATTTCCATGATTTCGTCAACGTTTTTTGTTGTTTTTAACTGTTCTAATCTTTCAGGATCTTCGATGATCTCAGAGATCTTAGCTAATAATCCAAGATGTTCATCACCGATTCCAGCAATACCGAAGACTAACTGAGCTTTTTCTCCATCAAAGTCTACACCTTCTGGATACTGAAGCATTACGATACCAGTTTTCTGTACTTTCTTCTTGGCATCTCCTGTTCCGTGAGGAATTGCTACACCTAATCCCATGTATGTTGTAACTGTTTCTTCACGTTTTACCATAGCGTCAATATAACCTTCTTCAACATATCCAAGTTCATTTAACAGTTTTCCTGCTGCTTTGATCGCTTCGAATTTGTCGACTGGTTTTAATCCTGTTTTGATTCCTTCTTCTACAAGGATCTTTGCATTTCCAGTAGCTACTGGTGTTTCAACTTCTTCAACAGCTGCAGCTGTCTGTGCTGATGCATCAACTTTTGCTGTCATCTGTTCATATAATCCATCTAAGTTTGGATCCTGTAAGAAGTTATTGATAATTACTAACTGTGCCTGTGGTGCAGATTTTCTAGCTCTGTCTGCTAAAACTGCCTGAACAACTGCGATATCACAATCTGCTGGAATATTATCTACAGATGTATTGATAACTGTAAGATCTGGTCTCTGTGCTTTCACACGGTTTCTGAATTTCGTAGCTCCCATTGCGGAAGATCCCATTCCTGCGTCACATGCAAATACGATCTTCTTAACTTTATCTGCGTCTTTCTTCTCTCCTGGGTCAACTGTGATTCCTTTAGATTCTGCTTTCTTTGCTGCCATATCGTCCTGTGCATCTTCAAGACTCTTACCATCTGACATACGAATGATAGGTGATGCGATCAAGAATGATACTACAGTTGCGATCAGTACACCTAAGATCGTTAATGGAATCTGGCTCTTTGGTGACATTGATAAATAAGCGATGATTGATCCTGGTGAAGATGGTCCAATAAGTCCGCATTTTGTAAATGTGAAGAATGTGATCGCACAAATGTTACCAACGATCGGAGCGATGATCACGATTGGGTTCATCAGGATATATGGGAAGTAAATCTCATGAATACCACCGAAGAAATGAATGATGATCGCACCTGGTGCAGATGATTTTGTTACTTTGTCTTTAGAGAATACTGCATATGCTAATAATACTCCAAGTCCTGGTCCTGGGTTTGCCTCTAACATATACATGATAGATTTACCAGCTTCTTTTGCCTGTTCAATACCAATTGGTGTAAAGATACCATGGTTGATCGCGTTATTTAAGAATAATACTTTGGCAGGTTCGATAAAGATTGCTGCTAAAGGTATTAATTTTGCTTTTACAAGTACGTTAACTCCTGCTGTTAACACTGCTAATACGGTTGACATAAATGGTCCAATGATAAAGTATCCAATGATCGCTACGATCATTCCTAAAATACCAACAGAGAAGTTATTGATCAACATCTCAAATCCGGCTGGCATATGTCCGTCCATTGCTTTATCAAATTTCTTGATGACCCATCCTGCAAATGGTCCCATTACCATGGCTCCCATTAACATTGGCTGTCCATCAAATCCACCAACTCCGGCGATACAACCCATGACTGCGATTGCACCCATAACTCCTCCACGGTCTCCACCGACCTGTTTACCACCTGTGTAGGCGATTAGCATTGGTAATAAGAATGTTAACATGTATGGCTGAATTGATGCTAACTTCGCATTTGGAATCCATCCATCTGCGATAAATAATGCTGTAATGAATCCCCATGCAATGAATGCTCCGATATTAGGCATTACCATTGCACTTAAAAATTTACCAAATTTTTGTAATCCATTTTTCATTTACAATATCCTCCTTTTGCTTTCTATCTTCTCTTCATTTTGTTTTCGTAATAGTTGCCAAGGCTTGTTTCAAGTTCTGCCTCAACTGCATTTCTGTTTTTCTCGAATAAATAGGTGATGATCTGGTCTTTCTCGGCTAATGCCCCACTTATTTCACTCATAACTTCGCGATAAACCTTACTTCCATCTCCCTGTGGAACAAGCATCAAGATTGCACCCTTGATTGGCTGCCCATCTTCAATGATCTCATCATTTAAATAGACAAAGCCAAATCTGCAATGTCTGATGCCTTTTGTTTCACAATGTAAAAATAATGCATTCATACTCGGAATAAATGTGCTTGCGATATTCTCGCGTTTGTTTAATGCAAAAGTAATCTCTGTTGCTGTCGTTTCATTTCTTGCAAATAATTCTCCTGCATATTCGATCAATTGTTTCTTATTCTTAATGTTTTCACCTGTTGATATTTTAATGTTATCTAATACCTGTAAGATCTCTTCTCCAAGAAGTGTCATATACTCGATGTCTTCTCTTCCAATCCTTTTGACTGGTTTTACAGTCTTTATGGGATTTTTTCTTTTCTTCTTGTCGATATTTTTGATCATGGCATTGATCATTTTCTTATCTGTCTCTGTTAAAATAGAGTTCACATAGACATTTGGAAATGTCAGATTTAATTTTGCTGTGGAAACGATAAAATCAATTCCTTCTTCGATCAGCTCCTCTTCTTTGATCTCTGCTGTCGAGATGATCTTTTGTACCATCAGCTGCGGAAATTCTTTCTTCAGATGAACGGCTAGCATATGGGATGTCCCAACTCCATGTGGGCAGGCAACATAAACAGATAACTTTTCTTCTTTATCTTTTTGCTGTTCAACCGCTACACAGAAGTATAATGCGATAAACCCCATCTCCCCTTCCGGGAGTTTTTTTATATGTAATTCTTCTTTTAAGAACTCACACGCTTTGATCGTTGCCACATAAACTTTGGAATATTTTTCTTCTAAAAAATCAATGTATTGATTTTCCGTAAATACACCTTGTTTCATTCGATTGATCGCTGGTTTCATATGATTACATAATCCATCGATCAACACTGCATTCTCAAAAAATTCCATTTCTAAAAGTATTTCCATCTCAGCAATGATCCGCATGACCAACTGCCTGACTTTAAAACTTTCTTCATCGATCTTATTCTCACTTTTGTTTTTCCAGATCTTCGCTGCCAAAAGCTGCATTGCTATGTTATATACTTCTCCTTGTGAGAGCTGATGTTCTTCAAAGTTGCTTAACTTGCCTCCCAGCCATTTTGCAATCTGATATTCTGGTAAATGAGTGATCGATCTGACGTCTTTCTCTTCTTTGATCTCATGTCCCATTCTTACCCTGTTTTGTGTGATCAATAAATACAAGCTTAAATGCCTAATGGAATGGTCAGTATATTCTATATCTAACGCTCCCTGCATATTTTTAATGATATCTCTTGTATCATCTAACACTTCTTGCGTAAGATTCGGAAACATTCGTTCTTTGAGTTTTTTTTCTTTATCAAACAATACTTTTAAGGAATGTCCTCTTAACTTTTGTCTCAATACCATTGTCACTGCCTGACGGTAATCTTCCTCTTTTCCTTCCCAGTAAATTCCCATTCCCGGTCTTCGGTAAAGAGTCAGATTATAGTGATCAAGCCATGTTTCAACCTCTTCCAGGTCGTTGCTTAATGTTGCATCCGAAATATGAAAAAGGGATGTAAAGTAAAAATATTTGAGTGGTTCGTTGATCGTTAACAGTTCAAGTAATATGATCATCTGGCGATCTGCTTTACTGTATACTGGCTTGTTCTCATCCATATCTACGAGTTCTTTAATATAGTTTCTTGTTTCTGTATCTTCATCCACATACATCCCGATTCTTGGTTTCTTGACTAGTTTAAAGTCATTCTCCTCAAACCATTCGTTGATGCGAGGCATTTCTCTTAATACGGTTCTTGAACTTAATTTCAGTTTTTCTGATATTGCCTGTATTGTAATTGGATCGTCAGCATTAAAAGCTGCTAACATCTCAATGATAAGTTTCTGTCTTTTTGTTAATCCGGATTTCTTAGACACTCTGTATCATCCCCTTTCACGTATTATTATATATACAATGGGTGGTTTGGACAAGCGATTGATATGATGGTTTTGACGACATTCAATAGTGACATTTTGTTGTCAGTATTTATAGTTTGTCAGTATTATTTCATGACAAGTTTTGATTGTAATAGTGTTGCATGTATGAGTCAGAAAGAAGATAAGAAGAACTATTTATAAGAAAAAAGGATGACACTCCGCATTTTTGAAAGCGTTTTTTACAAATCGCTGATCCGCGCCTGTTCCTTTGATAACTTCCTGGCTGCGAGCCAAAATGCCCGCAGCTACGGTCAGACAATCAACCACAGGGCGCTGCGAATTTGTAAAAAACGCATTCAAAAAGTGCTCATGTTGTCACCCTGTATTCTTATAAATATTTTTTCTTATCTTCTTTCTGACTCATACAACGGAACGCTATTCAAATCACTACACAGTGTGTATATTAAATGGTATTGGCTGATAAGTTTTGGATTCGTTGACAGAAGGTCAATGAAATTTATAAACACCAATTTGTTGAAGTGTTTTGGAATATAATAAATATCTGTCTACCATTACAAAAATTGAAAACCAATAACGTCTAACATACACACCCTTCTGTTTGAAAATTCTTAATTTTATACGAGAATGTCTTCAGGTATTCATAAAAACATAAAAAAAGATAGAGGTACGAAATGATAGAATTCCATAGGATTTTTTGCAAAATCGCAGCCAACACGGGCACTGTTTGAACGCAGTGAGTTGTGCAGGAGTGTTGGCGGATCAGCGTTTTGCAAAAAATCCGTCAATGGAATTCGTTTTTCGTACCTCTATCTTTTTTATGTTTTTATGAATACTCGATACATTTCCGTTATACAATTACAATTTAATTAGTAAATACTATCCCTAAACACAATCTTACGATATGCTTCAAATCGTAACCAGCGGTTAAAGAATTCGCTTCCTGGTTTGTATCCTTGTTCTTTTAATTCTGCAAATAACTTATCTGCTTTTTCTTTGGAATCTACAAGTATTTCAAATCCACGTCCGTTGATTAATGGTAATCCTTTGTATTCGTATTCTTCGATTGGCTGGATTGCTGCTACCTTGCGGTCTCTGATCTGTACGGCTACTTTGTCTCTGAATACGATGACATCAAAGTAGTCTGGATACTGATAGCTTTCTCCTTCTACTGGAATTTCATCTCCGATCGTGTAAGATTTTCCAGATGGTTTGATCTTTGTGACTGTCATACTTTCCATGTTGTAGTAGAATTCTTCAAAGATGTCTCCATTGGCTTTTAATTTTCCATGTGCAAAGACGCATTTTAGGTCTGTTTCTTCGTCAACTTCGGAATTTTTGATCACTCCGCATGCAGATGTCATGTTTGTGATACGGTCGATCAATATCAGCTCTCCTAAGGCTTTATGATCATCAAATTCGTCTAAGACAATTTCTTCCTGCAAGATAACATCACATACTGCGATCTCATTCTTTCTTAAGTTGTTTGCTGGAATGTATTCTCCTGTGTTGACATCGATCTTGTACTGAATATTTGTTACGATTCCTGGAATTTCTTTTGTTCCGATCTTTACGAAATATTCTTTTCCTGGTAACAATTCTCCGTCATCCATCCAAAGAACTGTCGCTGTAAATGATTTGCTGACTGGAAGTTCTGTTTTATTGGCCAGTACGCATCCTCTGGATACATCAACTTCACGGTCTAACTGAATCGTTACTGGACGGCCTTTTTCAGCTGTCTGTGCATCTTTATCACCAATTAATAAACTCTTGACCTTTGCATGTTCTTTGCTTGGTAATGTCACGATCTCATCTCCGACAGAAATCTGTCCGGATTCGATCTGTCCCTGGAATCCACGGAATGTGTGGTTTGGACGGCATACTCTCTGAACTGGCATGTAGAATCCTTCTTCTTCAGATTTCTCTCGTACATCCACCGTCTCTAGGTATTCTAGTAATGGTTCTCCTGTATACCATGAAATGTTATCTGATTTTGTTGTAACGTTATCTCCTTCTGTTGCAGATACTGGGATGATCTTTACATTTGCAAGTGATAATTCTTCTTGTAATTCTTTGATCTGTTCCTCGATCTTTCGGAATGTTTCCTGATCATATTTTACAAGGTCCATTTTATTGACTGCAAATACGAAGTGTCTGATTCCCATTAAGGCGCAGATTCTTGCGTGGCGTCTTGTCTGTACTAATACTCCTTGGGATGCATCGATTAAGATGACTGCTAAATCTGCAAAGGATGCCCCTACAGCCATGTTTCTTGTATATTCTTCATGTCCTGGTGTATCTGCTACGATAAAACTTCTTTTTTCTGTTGTAAAATAACGGTAGGCAACGTCGATCGTAATTCCCTGTTCTCTTTCTGCCATTAATCCGTCAAGTAATAAAGAATAGTCGATCTTTCCACCACGGCTTCCAACTTTACTGTCTAACTCTAATGCTTCTTCCTGGTCTGTATATAATAACTTTGAATCATATAAAATATGTCCGATCAGTGTAGATTTTCCATCATCTACACTACCGCAAGTAATAAATTTTAATAATCCTATCATCTTAGAAATACCCCTCTCTCTTTCTTCTTTCCATGCTTCCTGCTGCTTCATTATCAATAACTCTGGTTGTTCTTTCTGAAGAAACCGCACTTAATGTCTCGTCAATGATCTCATCAAGTGTTGAGGCTTTTGATTCCACTCCTCCAGTTAATGGATAACATCCAAGGGTTCTAAATCTCACACTCTTGTATTCGATCTTCTCACCTGGTCTTAATTTTAATCTGTCATCATCGACCATGATGATATTTCCATCTCTCTCAATCACTGGGCGTTCTTTTGCAAAATATAATGGAACGATATCGATTTTTTCGCGTTTGATATATTTCCAGATATCTGTCTCTGTCCAGTTAGAGATTGGGAATACACGAATGCTTTCTCCTTTTTTGATCTTAGAGTTATATAATTTCCACATTTCTGGTCTCTGGTTCTTTGGATCCCATGCCTGATTTTCATTTCTAAAAGAGAAGATTCTTTCTTTTGCACGAGATTTTTCTTCATCACGACGTCCACCTCCAAATGCAGCGGTAAATCCATATTTATTTAACGCCTGCTTTAGGGCCTGTGTTTTCATGATATCTGTGTAAGCGGCTCCACTATCAAATGGATTAACCCCCTGTTTTACACCATCTTCATTGATGTATTCTATCATTTCTAATCCGTATTTCTTTGCTGTTTCATCACGGAATTTGATCATTTCTTTGAATTTCCATGTTGTATTAACATGTAAAAATGGAAATGGTGGTTTCTCCGGATAGAATGCTTTTAATGCTAAATGTAACATAACTGAGCTGTCTTTTCCGATAGAATATAGCATAACTGGTTTTTCACAAGAAGCTGCAACTTCTCGGATGATGTAGATTGCTTCCGCCTCCAACTGGTCAAGATGTGATAATTCGCTCATTTTGATGTCCTCCAATCTAATATTTGTTTGAATCTTTCTTGTTGATCTCTATGGTTTGTTCTTCCCCGGTATATTTTTTGATCTTCCAGAGAATCGTATCTTTGCTTTCGTTAACTGTCATTTCACTTCCCATTCCACCGATATCGGCTCCTAGGAAAAATGCGATGGCTCCTGTTTTACATTCTTTTAAGCAGGATGTACATCCCCAGCAGTCTTTTGGATATTTGATGTATGCTTTGCCAGTTGCATCGGTCTTTATCAAACTTCCAGGACAGACGTCTAAGCATCGTTTGCATCCAACACATTTATTTTTGTTAATTCTGATGCTCATAGTGCTCATCCTCCTTTACTAGTTCTCGTAAGATGACTTTGATCTTTCCATCCACTTTCTTTGTATTGACGTATTTTTTCCAATCATCACTCTTTTGTGGATGATCAAGATTTTCTGCAAAACTATGCCATCTTGTCTCTTTTCTTGCTTTTAAATGTTCGATCAGAGTCAGACAGATCGTTAATCGTTCTTTTAGTTCATAATAAAACATTAATTCATGGTAATCCTGAGCACTTAACTGTCCAGATAATGTGATCAGATTATTGATCTTTTCTTTTGCGAGATTTAGGCAGTTTTCATTAAACTGATAATGACTTGAAATTCCGCCTGCATAAGCATCCATGACTTTCTGCATCGCTTCTTCCATTTGCTCGATCGTAAAAATACTGTCTTTGTCTGATAAAATGTTGTTGTATTCTTTGACTTTCTCGTCTAATAACTGTTCTTCTTTGTTATCTGTTATATCAAACGTCTGATCTTTTAATTTCTCTACGATATCCAGTGCTGCGAGCTCACCTTCTACCAAAGCTCCTGTCACATATTTCTGTGGGCATCCCCCTGCGACATCTCCGGCTGCGTACAGCCCATGGATCGTTGTCTCTCGATTTGTGTTTACCCAGTAACCACTGGCAGTATGTCCACCCACGATATATGGTTCCGTTCCCTCGATCTCTACATTTTGTTCACTTGGATCTTTGCCTTGCTCGATCCATTTTAAGGTCTGGCTTGGTGCCATATTTAAATATGCTTTCTTAAGGTCTGTATCTTTTTCCTTCTCAATTCCTTCGGTTCTTAGGTAACAAGGGCCTCTTCCTTCCAGATTTTCCTGTGTTGTTCCATAGACACGCTGAGAAGTTGTGATTCCGTATTTATCTTCGTAAATCTCTCCTTTAGCGTTTACCTGCTTTGCCCCGACTCCCTGTGCGATCGTTCCCGTTGGTGCGATCGTATCTTTACACCTTAATGCGATAAAACGCATCTCAAAGGTTGTCATCTCAGCTCCAGCATCAATTCCCATTGCGTATCCGGCACCAGTGTTAAATGGTGGATACCACATCTTATGTCTTGAAAATCCTGGATTATTTGGCTTATAAAGCCCTGCTGCCCCTCCAGTTGCACAAAGTACTTTCTTGGCACGGATCTCATAAGCTGTTCCATTTTCCATATGGAAACCGAAGGCTCCTTTGATCGTGTTATCTTCCACGATATAATCGGTGATATTCAAATGATTGATCACATCTACGTTATCTAGCTGATTTACTGCATCTGCAAGGATTGGCTTGATATTTTCTCCATTGATCTTAATATTTCGATTTCCTCTGGCAACATAATCACCATTTTCATCCTTTAAAATAACCAATCCTAACTGTTCCATCTTGCTTGTCACTTCATTTAAATGTTCTGACATTGTAAGAAGCAGGTCACCTCGTACGATCTCGTCTGCATCTTTTCTCGCATAATCAACATAATCCTGTGGTTTTCTTTCCTTTACGATATAAGCATTGATCGCATTAACTCCAGCTGCTAAGCACCCGCTTCGTTTGATATTGGCTTTCTCGGCGATGACGATCTTTGCATCACTTTTTTCCCTGATCGTAAGTGCCGCATAACATCCAGCTGTTCCACCTCCGATGATCAGGACATCGGTATGTATGATCTGTTGTTTTGTAATTTCCATAATCGGTCCTTTCTGGTATATTTCTTAAATATAGAAGACATCGCCTTCCTGCATTTCTTTATTCTCTAATAAATAAGTTTCCTTTTCATCAAATACATATAAACGGTAAATAATGATATCAACTTCTTCTCCAACGCTTACCGGATCCTTTTCCAAAGATCTCTCAGCTGTCACTTTGATTCCATTGATATTTACAACTACATCCAGTCGACTTCCACTAAAAATCACATCTTCTACAATTCCTTTTTCTGATGCACTCATATATCGTTTTAATTCCCCTTTTTTTGCTAACTCAAGGAATTCTGGTCTGACGATCGCTTTCTGTGCATGTTCTATTTTTTCAAATCCTTTTAAGGATTCATAATTTTCTACAATGGATGATCTTCCAACAAACTGGGCTACAAATGGCGTCTTTGGTGATTTATAAATCTCTAATGGGCTTCCCATCTGCTCAATCTTTCCATGATTTGTGATCAAGATCTCATCAGCAACCTCTACGGCTTCATCCTGATCATGTGTAACGAAAATGCTTGTGATACCAAGCTTTGATACCATTTCTTTTAGCCAGAGTCGAAGCTCTGATCTTACTTTTGCATCGATCGCTGCAAATGGTTCATCAAGAAGTAATACCTGTGGATTTGGAGCCAATGCTCTTGCAAATGCAACTCTCTGTCTCTGCCCGCCAGATAACTGGTTCGGATATCTATTTTCAAGTCCTGATAACCCCGTTAATTCCAGTAATTCAAAAACTCGTTCTTTGATCTGTTTCTTCGGCATTTTTGCAATCTCTAGTCCAAATGCGATATTATCAAAGACTGTCATATATCGGAATAGTGCATAACTTTGAAATACAAATCCAATTCCTCGTTTTGCTGCCGGAATATCATTGACTCTCTTTCCATCAATAAAGATATCTCCTGCATTTGGATTTTCCAATCCTGCGATCATTCGAAGCAGGGTTGTCTTTCCACTTCCACTTGGCCCAAGCAACGCTGCAAGTTTCCCTTTTTCAATTCCAAAACTTACATTATCTGATGCCCGGAAGTTTCCGTATTGTTTATAGATATTTCTCATTTCGACATACATTTTATCTTCCGTCCTTTCCCTGTTGTTTGTCCTGTGAGCGGTACCATGCAATATTTCTTAAGATCAGTACAACGACCGCGATCAATACTAAAACCGATGATACTGCAAAGGCTGCTGTGATCGATGATGTTGTTCCTGACATATATAAGGCATCGATCTCCAATGGTAAGGTAAATGTCTCACCTCTTGTTTTGGAAAGTGCATTAACTGCACCAAATTCTCCTAATGCCCTGGCACTACATAAGATGATCCCATAGATCAATCCCCATTTCATCTGAGGGAGTGTGATCTTTCGAAAGATCGTAAATCCACTGGCTCCCATCAATGCTGCTGCCTCTTCTTCGTCTTTTCCCTGTGAGTTTAAGATCGGTATGATCTCCCTTGACACAAATGGGAAGGTCACGAAAATGGTTGCTAAAATAACTCCTGGAATCGCAAATGCGATCCGGATATTCGTTCCAAAGAAGGTGTTGATCGCTCGGATCGCTGGATACGTCCATCCAAGTCTTCCAAATGTCATCAAGAATGCAAGGCCTACGATAACTGGTGAAATGGAAAATGGAATATCGATCAAAGTTGCTAAAACCTGTTTTCCTTTGAAACTGAATTTAGTCAATAAAAATGCTGCCATGATCCCGAAAAATGTATTGATCGTTACCGCAACAAGCGTTGCCAGAATCGTTACAAATAAAGCGCTTCTTACATACTCCGTTGATATGGAACTTACATAAAATTTAAATCCCTCACTTAATGAATTTGTAATAACGGAAAATAACGGTAAGACCAACATGACGATCATAAATAAAACACTGATCGTGATCAGGATGATCTTCGTTCGCTGTTTTCTTTTTTCAAACTTCTGCTGTTCATTCATGATCTTCTCCTTACTGTGCATTGACTCTTCTTGCCTGTCTTACCTGTATGATATTGATCACAAATAACATCACAAAGGAAATGATCAGCATGACAAGAGCAATAGCTGTTGCACTTTTATAGTCGATATAGTTTAATTTCTGCATGATCACATAAGAGATCATCTGTGTATGTTCCTTGGCACTGTTTCCTGAGATATAGATCACACTTCCGTATTCCCCGATTCCCCTTGCAAATGCCAGTCCAAATCCTGTTAATAATGCAGGTCTTAATTCTGGTAAAATGACTTTAAAGAATGTTCTTGTCGGTGTTGCACCTAACATATACGCTGCTTCTTCATACTGGTCATCCATTTTCTCAAGCACTGGCTGAACCGCTCTTACGATGAATGGAATCCCAATAAACACAAGTGCGATCAAAAGTCCGATCCTTGTATAAGAAATCTTAATCCCAAAGTGTGCAAAGTATCGTCCGATCATTCCATCTTCTGCATACATTTTTGATAATGTAATACCAGCAACTGCGGTTGGCAGTGCAAAAGGAAGTTCGATCATCCCATCCATTAATCGTTTCCCCGGAAATTCATATTTTACAAGTACCCATGCGATGATCAGCCCAAACACAACATTGATCAATGCTGCAATAAACGAACTTCCGATACTTGTGATAAATGCATTTCTTACTGTTTCTTTCGATATTAATGTAAAGAATTCATTCGGCGATAATTTTAGTGCGTATGCAAATACGGATGCTAATGGAATCAGTACGATCAATGATAACATCGTTACTGTAACTCCCATCGTTAATCCGAACCCTGGAATGACCCTTGCTTTTTTCGCTTTTTTTAATGTCCTATTCTCGTTATTTGTATTACTCATCTTCATTCCTGCCTTTTTATTGATTTATATAAATCTTGTCAAACAACGCTCCATCTTCAAAATATTTCTTGTAAGCCTGATCCCATCCTCCAAAATCACTGATCTTATATAGTTTCATGTTCAGATTAAATTTACCTTGATACTGTTTTAAGATTCTTTCATTCGATGGCCGGTATCCTTCTTCGGCTGCGAGTTTCTGTGCTTTGTCACTGTAGAGATATTTTAAATACTCTGTTGCGATCTTCTTTGTTCCATTGACCTTTACGTTATCATCAACAAGGCTTACACTTGGCTGTGCCAAGATACTGATGCTTGGTGTAATGATCTCGTATTTATCTGGATAATTCTTAACTGTCTGAATTGCTTCATTCTCCCATGCGATCAAGACATCACCTTTTTTATTTTCTACAAAGGTTGTTGTAGAACCTCTGGCTCCTGAATCCATAACAGATACATTCTGATATAATTTTGTCAGGAATTGTTCTTCCTTTTTCTGATCGTGATAAGTATCAATCGCATAACCATAAGCTGCTAAGAAGTTCCAGCAAGCACCCCCGCTGCTCTTTGGATCTGGTGTGATGACTTCCACTCCTTTTTTGATCAAGTCTTTCCAGTCTTTGATGCTTTTCTTGTTTCCTTTTCTTACAAGAAAGACGATCGTTGACGTATATGGTGCAGAATCATTTGAAAATCTCTTCTGCCACCCTTTATTTATAAGTCCTGTCTGTTCGATCAGCGAAATATCATGTTCTAAGGCCAGTGTTACAACATCACCATTGCTTCCTTCTACTACTGATCTTGCCTGACTTCCAGAACCACCGTGGGACTGGATCACTTCGACTTTCTTTCCATATTTGTCTTTATAATATTTGATAAAATCTTTGTTGTATTTCTCATAAAACTCTCTTGTCGGATCATAAGAGACATTTGTGATCGTAAGATTTTCTTTTCTCTTATTTCCACATCCTTCCATAGAAACCATAAGAATCATACAGAAACTTAAAAGGATCATTTTCTTACAGATATTCTTTTCTATAGTTCTTTGTTGTCTTATTTTCATGGTTTCTTCTCCTTTATTTTAATTCCATACTATTTCTGTATGTTTTGTATGAATTGGATTATATAAGATTTCTGTATACATGTCAACAAATATCGTTATAAAAATTTATAATAACTGATTCAAAGAAATTTTTATTATGTTCATCTTTGCTCATAAAAGCACGAAAAAAAGACGTTTTGACATATGTTTTCAATACGTCAAAACGTCTTTCTTTCATTTATTATTTCATATATTTTTTCAGATTCTTCTTTTGTTTGTCACTGATCTGATAAAAAGTCTGTTTTCCATTCTTATCTTCGATTCCAATGACAGTACGATCTCCGAGAAGTATTTTTGTTAATGTACCACTTGTATAGAAACGATACTCATTCCATGAGGCTGTATCCAGTGTGGCATCTTTTCCAGATAATTTCTTCGCTTTCTCAATAATCTTAGATACTTTGATCGCTGTATCATTAAATTTCATCTTCTTATCTGTTACAACGATCTGGGCATCTGCAATTCTTGCTGCTACGTTACTGTAATTCTTCTGCTCTTTGGCATCGATCAACGCATCTCCAACGGTTGAAGCACCATTATATGCGTAAACATTCTCTGGAATCTCATCAAACACAATATAACTGTCACCATATACTTTGAATTCAAACGTTGTATTATCTTCATCAATCAACGCATAAGAATAACTTTGTTTATACTGCTTCTCTACATCGGTTGGTGTGATTCCGATCATTCGATTACATCCAGTTACAATCTTCTTTACATATTTGCAGACAGGAATATTCGTTACTGCAAAACTCTGATTCTTGATCGTATTCGTTGCAAAGTCAACTTTAATGATCCTGCTATCTTTGACACGACTTTTGTAGTCTGCAATCTTTTGATCTCCAGAAGTTGCATGGATTGCTTTGATCTTCTTATTTAGTGAATTTGTTTTTTTCTTTTCTTCTTTTAACTGAACAGACAGTTTATCTCTTTCATCTTTAAGACTCTGATAATATTTTGATTCCACGACAGCATCTTTTGACGGCTTAAAGCATCCCGTCATCATCACGCTGCTCATTGCGATCACCGCTGCTGTTAGTATATATTTTGCACCTTTCATATGGTTTCCCTCCATTACAGGTCCTATCGTTTTTGAGCGATCTCTCCTGCGTTCTTATAGATGCTGTTTGGTGCGATACATCCACGTACCATAGATAATGGATAAATATTGGTATCATGACCAACCACTGATCCTGGATTCAAGATAGTTCCGCATCCTACTTCTACACGAGAACTTAAGATCGCACCGATCTTCTTTCTTCCAGTCTCAATCTTTTCTTCTCCGTTTTTGATCACAACATTTGTCTTGTCAGATTTTACATTCGATGTGATAGATCCAGCTCCCATATGAGACTTATATCCTAAAATAGAATCTCCTACATAATTGTAATGAGGCACCTGAACATTATTAAATAAAATATCATTCTTGATCTCTGTAGAATTTCCTACAACACATCCTGCCCCGATCAATGCATTTCCTCTGATAAATGCTCCTGGGCGCACTTCTGTATCTGGACCAATGATCGCTGGTCCATTGATCGTTGCCGTCTTGGCGATCGTTGCACTTTTCGCGATCCATACATCTTCTTCTACCTGATCATATTCATCTGCTGATAGTGTTGGTCCAACTTCCAGTACAAAATCTTTGATCAATGGAAGAATCTCCCATGGATACGTTGTCTGTTCAAATAATTGAGCTGCAATTGTCTGATCTAAATCCTGAAAGAATTCTTTGTTTGTTAATTCTACCATCTGATTTTACCTCTTTCTGTTCTTATTATCTGTTTCAATCCACAGTCTGTAATTTTCATTTGAAATCCAACTCGATCGGACAGTGATCTGATCCCATCACATCTGTTAAGATCTTCGCATCACTGATACGATCTTTTAAACACTCTGATACAATAAAATAGTCAATGCGCCACCCTGCGTTATTCTTTCTCGCATTGAAGCGGTAAGACCACCAGGAATAGATTCCTGTCTGGTCTGGGTATAAATAACGGAAGGTATCGATAAATCCATTGCTAAGGATTGTTCTCATTTTTTCACGTTCCTCATCCGTGAAACCAGCATTTTTTCTATTTGTCTTTGGGTTCTTAAGATCGATCTCCTCGACTGCAACATTCAGATCTCCACAAAAGATCACTGGCTTTTTCTCTTCTAACTTCTTCAAATAAGCAAGAAAATCCTCTTCCCACTTCATTCGATAAGAAAGCCTTGCCAGTTCACTTTGTGAATTCGGTGTATACACTGTGATAAAGTAATAATCTTTAAACTCCAGTGTGATCACACGTCCTTCCTGATCATGTTCTTCTATCCCAAGACCATAAAAAACGCTGATCGGTTCTTCTTTTGTAAAAATGCCTGTTCCTGAATATCCCTTCTTCACTGCATAATTCCAGTACTGGTGATATCCCGGAAGATTCAGGTCAAGCTGGCCTTCCTGCATCTTACTTTCCTGAATGCAGAAAATATCGGCATCTGTCTCATTGAAAAAATCCAAAAATCCTTTCTTCACACATGCTCTGATCCCATTGACATTCCATGATATGAATTTCATCTAATTTCCTCCACGTCTCTTATTATAAAGAAACATAATCACTCCTGCTGCAATGATCACACAATATCCTACAAAACTCAGCATATCTGGAAGCTGTCCAAAAACGAGAAGCCCCATAATTGCTGAGAACATGATCTGTGTGTAATCATATACAGAAATTTCCCTTGCTGGTGCATACGTATATGCCGCTGTGACTCCAAACTGTCCTCCTGCAGCAGCTAATCCTGTTAATAACAAAAAGAATAACTGCCTTGCTGAAATCGGATGAAAATCCATGATCAAATATGGTACACACGCCAACATAGAAAATGTTGAGAAGAAAAGCACGATCATTGGTCCTCTTTCTCCTCTAAGTCCAAGTTTTCTCACACAGGTATATGCAAAACCTGCACACATTCCCCCTGCAAAGCCGATCACAGCTGCTGGTGTCATCCCGCCTGCGAAACTTGGTTTTACAATAAATAAACTACCGACAAAAGCTGCGATCACGCATGCGCATTGTGTCGGTGTGATCTTCTCTTTCAGTACTAAATAAGAAAATACAATAACAAAAAATGGCGATAACTTATTTAGACATGAAGCATCTGAAAGCACCAGGTGATCTACCGCATAAAAGTTGCAGAAAATACCTAAGGTCCCAAAAAGGGACCTTAGAATAAACCAATGCAAATTTCTTTTCTGAATCTGAATCTTTTCCTTGCTACGAATGATCATAATAAATGCCATGACCGCCGCAACTAAATTGCGGAAAAAACTCTTCTCGATCGCTGGAAGATCTCCTGACAGCTTTAAAAACAATGCCATAAGGGCAAAGGAAAAAGCTGACAGTATGATGCATATAATTCCACGATTCTTATCTTTCATAACAAGATTATACTCTTGAAGAATATTCTCCAGTTCTTGTATCGATCTTTAACGTATCACCTTCGTTAACGAATAATGGTACCATTACCTGAGCACCTGTTTCAACGATACATGGTTTTGTAGCACCCTGTGCTGTGTTTCCTTTTTCTCCTGGTTCACATTCTGTAACAAGTAATTCTACAGAGATTGGTGGCTCAACCTGGAATGCATTTCCTGCGTGAGAAACGATCGTAACGTTTTCGTTTTCTTTAACGAATTTTAAAGAATCTCCGATAACATCTGGTCCTAATGCGATCTGATCAAATGTTTCGTTATCCATGAAGTAGAATAATTCTCCATCATTGTACAGATACTGCATTTCTTTACGTTCGATATGAGCGTTTTCAAATTTCTCTGTTGGACGGAATGTTTTCTCAACAACTCCACCGTTCTTGATATTTTTTAATTTACAACGTACGAACGCTGCTCCCTTTCCAGGTTTTACATGCTGGAATTCGATGATCTGGTAAATATTATTCTCGAACTGAATTGTTAATCCATTCTTAAAATCTCCTGCTGTAACCATATTATAATTGTCCTCCTTAAATTATATCTTTTTTTATTTTATCTTAAATCTATAGTTGAATCAACTATTTATTTGCTAATTTATAGATTTCGTATATGTCATTCTCATCACAGACCTTAAAAGAACCGATCGTTCTGGTTCCTTCATAGGAACATCCATGTGCCATTTGCTTCACTTCTTCGTCTGTTTTTGAACCAATTTCTTTCGCCTCACGAAAACTTGTCGGCATATTAAGTGATGCAAAATATGTAACTGTTTTTCGGATTCCTTCCTGTGCTGCCTTCACATCGTCAGCTTCTTCTACATTCCAGACTCTTCTTGCATACTGCGCAAATCTGGCTGGTTTTGCATCATATACATAAGTTGCCCATGCTCCCCAGACAGCGGATAAACTTGCCCCATGTGCAATATCAAACTTCGCACTCAGTTCATGTCCTAACTGATGCACTGCAAAGTCTTTCTCAGCTCCAAGTCCTGTAATTCCGTTGTGTGAAAGACTTCCTGCCCACATGATCTCACTCATCGCATTATAATCTTGTGAATCCTTGATCGCAACCGCACCATTTCTGATCACTGTACGAAGCAGACCTTCTGCAATCTCGTCTGTCAGTTCATTATTCTCTGTCTGTGTAAAATAACGATCCAATGTATGCATCATAATATCCACAATGCCGCATCCTACCTGATACTTTGGTAATGTATATGTAAGTTCAGGATTCATGATCGCAAATGCCGGGCGGTTGAAATCTGTGGAAAGACCTCTCTTGATCTTCGTCTCTTCATTCGTAAGTACTGCTGAATCGCTTGTCTCACTTCCTGCCGCTGCAAGTGTTAATACAACTCCAACAGGAAGAGATTTCTTCACTGTCCGTTTCTTAGACCAGAACTCCCAGATATCTGTATCCGGATTCGCCGTTCCATGTGCAACAGCCTTTGAGGTATCGATCACACTTCCTCCACCTACTGCCAATACAAAGTCCGTTCCAAATTCAATGGATTTCTTCACTGCTTCTCTCGCAAATGAAAGCCTTGGATTCGGCTTCACGCCTCCAACTGTCATATATTCAAGACCGGCTTCTTCTAATGAAGCAATTACCTCATCAAGTAATCCGCTTCTTACAACACTTCCTCCACCATAGACAACGAATACTTTGGAAGCTTTCAGGCTTTTCGCAAGTTCTCCTGCCTGCTTCTGTGTCTCTTTTCCAAAAATGATTCTTGTTGGTGTATACTGGGTAAATCCATGCATTCGCTCATCCTCCATCTGCCCATAAACAGGGGCAAAACTTGTGTGTTACTGATTAATCTGCATCTCTTGTTAACTTCACAACGATCTCTTCTGCGATCTCTTCCACAGTCTTATAATCTGTGTTCACTACAACATCTGCTGCCGCTTCGTACTTTGGACGGCGTTGTTCCATCATATTAGAAATAAATTCAGTATTCTTATTCCCACGTAATAATGGTCTGTCATCATTGTCTTTGACACGCTCTAAGATCACTTCTGGAGATGCTGTTAATAAAACGACCTTTCCATTCTTCTTCATCTCAGCAACGTTCTCATCACGAAGCGCAACTCCACCACCACAGGAGATGATCTGGTTATTCTTCTTCTGAAGCTCAATCAAAAGGTTTGTCTCACAGTTTCTGAAATATGTCTCTCCATATTCTTCAAAAATCTTATTGATAGACATTCCTTCTTTCTTCACGATCTCTTCATCCATCTCTACCTGTGGAGATGCAAGGATCTTACTTAGATATGTAGAAACAGTACTCTTACCTGCTCCCATAAATCCGATCAATAAGATGTTATGTGTAAATAATGTCTTTGCCTGAATTCTTCTGCTGTTTTCTACAATATAAGTAAATATATCAAGAATCTCATCCTTATAGGTATTCTCATCCACATGTGTGAGCAGCATCTTACGCTGTCTCTTTTCCTGTTCTGGCTGAAGGATTGGCAATCCATTCTCTTTCTTGTAGACCATGATCTCTTTGATGATATCCATTCTCTCTTCTAATACAGAGACAATCTTCTTATCACACAGATCTAATCTCTCTCTAATCTCTTCTAACTGACTCATCTTCTTGTTCTTTCCTTTTCTATACTAAATGTCCCCATACTTCTCAGATAACGAAGTGTGGTCTTGTTCAGTATATCATACATTCCTATATTTTTTCAATTCATTGCCTCTATAATTTAGGCAAATTCACTTTGATCTGTGATAAATGAAATAAAATCTTTCACAACCGGTGTCAGATATTTTTCTTTTTTTAGTACAAGATATATATATCTTTCGATCTCTGGTGATATGATCGGACGAACACACACATCCATTGTATCAAGAAGCGGAATCTTTGGAACGATCGCAATTCCAAATCCTGCTGCAACAAGCCCTGCAACAGAAGAATCTTCTTCCCCTTCATATGCAATCGTTGGTTGCCTTTTAATCCTTGAAAAACAACTGTCGATCACTGGCCTTAATCCACTGTTCTTTGTAAAATATACGTAATCATATTCAATTGTATCCAGAAGATCGATTTCTTCCTTTTGAGCCAATGGATGGTCCTTTGGTGTGATCAAAACCAGTTCTTCCTGACCAACCGGAATAAATTCAAGTTCATCTTCCCCTTCCACATAAGAAGAAAATGCAAGATCATATTTCCCATCTTTTAATTCTTCCACGATTTTCTTCGTCGTTCCCTGTCCAAATGAAAAATGAATATGATTCTTCCCTTTTTCTTCCAGATAACCTTTGATCAGATTTGGAATAAAATGACTTCCCAAAGTAAAGATATACCCCATATCAATAAATCCACCGCTGGTTCCTGATGTTTCTGTTACCACCCTTTTTCCTTCATCCAACATATCCAGCGACTGCTCCACATAACGTAAAAACAATGCTCCGTATTTCGTTAATTTTGCATTTCTCCCCTGTTTTTCGAATAATTTCACTCCTAATTCACTCTCAAGACATGAGATCGCATGACTTAAACTTGGCTGCGTAATGGACAGCATATCTGCAGTTCTAGTATAGTGTTCTTCCTTAGCTAATGCCCGAAAATAGTACAAATGATTCAAATTCATAATCTATTCCCTTTCAATTCATAAAATTTATTTATGGATAGTATACCATATTCTTCATTGCATTTATATATCTACTTTGCTATAATTATTTTTAGAAAACTATTAAGCAAATTGGAGGATCATAATTATGGCAGCAAAGAATTTCCGTAAATTATTTGAACCGTACACAGTAAAATCTATGACATTAAGGAACAGAATTGTCATGACTCCCATTGGAACAAATTTTGCTGAGCATACCGGAGAAGTAAATGAGAGAATCATTGATTATTATAAACAGCGTGCAAAGGGCGGAACAGGTCTGATCACAATTGAAGCTGCGAGTGTTTATTCACCACAGGGAGCAAGCGGATCATACCAGCTTCGTATCGACCACGATAACTATATTCCTGGATTATACAGATTATGTGAAAGCATCCATGACTGCGGATCCAAAATCAGCATCTTATTAAATCATGCTGGTTCTGCAGCGAATGGTAAGATAACAAACATCCAACCAGTATCTGCATCTGATATTCCATCCAGAGTTGGTGGTGATATTCCTCGTGCTTTAACAACAGATGAAATCTACACGATCGTTGATAAATTTGCTGAAGCAGCAAAACGTGCAGTTACAGCAGGATTTGATGCTGTTGAGATTCAGGCTGGACATGGTTATTTATTAAACCAGTTCTTATCTCCAACAACAAATGACCGTACTGATGAATTTGGTGGATCCAAAGAGAATCGTGCACGTTTCACTACATTAGTATTAAAAGCTGTTCGTGAGACAGTTGGTGAAAATATTCCTATCTTCTTAGGAATCAGTGCTGATGAACTTGCTGAAGGTGGTAACACATTAGATGATACATTAGAGATCGTTGAATATTTCAAAGATTACGTTGATGTATTTGATGTTTCTGCTGGACTTACATGTTCTATCCAGTACCAGTATGATGCAGATTACCTTCCAGATGGATGGAAATCTTATATGTCTAAATCAATCAAAGAAAAGACTGGAAAGCCTTGTCAGACAAGTGGTAATATCCGTGAACCAGAAGTTGCAAACCGTATTCTTGAAGATGGTGAAGCAGATCTGATCGCAATCGGACGTGGATTGATCGCTGATCCTGAATGGGTAAATAAAGTTCAGTTTGGTAACACAGATGATATCAATCGTTGTATCTCATGTAACAATGGATGTACAGCAACATTAGGGGATGAACCTATCAGATGCAGCATCAATCCTGCTCTTGTTTCAGGTTCATTATATAAAGATAAGAAATTAAAGAAACCATGTAACGTTGTCGTTGTTGGTGGTGGTACTGCTGGTCTTGAAGCTGCATGCACAGCTGCTGAAGTTGGATGTGCAACTGTTCTGATCGAGAAATCAGGAGAACTCGGTGGACTTGCCAGACGTGTAGGAAAGATGCCTAACAAACAGCGTCTTGGATATTTCCCTCAGTACTTAGAACGTCGTGCAATGAAACTTAAGAACCTGTTTATCTGTAAGAATACAGAAGCTTCTATCGAATTTATCGAAGGTTTCAAGCCAGATATCGTTGTTAACGCAACAGGATCCGTTCCTCTTCTTCCAAATATTCCTGGATTAAAGGAGAACTTAGAAGCAGGTAATGTATCTACGATCTTTGATCTGGTAGATCACGTAGATTCTTATCCAGAAGATTTATCTGGTAAGAAAGTTGTTGTGATCGGTGGTGGTAATGTAGGACTTGACGTTGTTGAATTCTTTGTTCCTAGAAAAGCTGATGTAACGATCGTTGAGCAGAAAGCTCACTTCGGTGAGAACCTTGACTTTATCACTAAGACTGGTTCTATCGAATTCATGAATAAGAATAAAGTAAATCAGTATCCAAATGCTTCTTTATTAGAAGTTAAAGATCACAGCTTTATTGTAAGACATGACTATAAAGATCTTGAATTAGACTTCGATTATGGATTTGTATGTCTTGGAATGCAGTCTGCAACTCCTTCTCTTCAGGAATTATACAACCACTTCATCTATGAAGGTGTTGAAGTACTTAATATCGGTGACAGTGCTCAGACACGTCGTATCATCGAAGGTGTAAAAGAAGGTCGTGACATTTTAGTTGCATTAGAACGTCAGGATTTCATCTAAGATCATAATTTTGATTTCAAACCTTTCTTTAAAAGATAAGAAATATATTGTAAAATAATAAAAAACATGGACCAGATAACAAAGATCTGACCCATGTTTTTTATTATTTCATTAATGTTTTTTCTTACGGTACTGCCACAACACAATCTTTTCAAAATAACGCTTTATGACGATCTGAATCTCTTCTTTCGGATTCATCGGTGTTACAAGAATACTATGTATACCTGTTCTGTTCGCTCCATAAACATCTGTAAACAACTGATCTCCAACGAAGAATGTATTCTTCTTATCCGTTCCCATCAATTTCATTGCTGTCTCATATCCTTTGATCGATGGTTTATTTGCTTTGTATACATAATATTTCCCACCGACTGCCTCGCAGAACGCTTTCACTCTTGGTTCTTTGTTGTTACTTGTAAAACAATACTGCATCCCCATCGCATCCAGTCTCTTAAATAACTTCTTTGCACGTTCATCTGCTGGTGCATTGTGTGGTACTAACGTATTATCGACATCAAAGATCACTCCTCGATATCCTTCTTTGTAGTATCGTTCGAAATCAATATCATAAGTACTTCTGATATCTTCGGACGGGTAGAATTTCTGAAACATAATTTATCTTCCTTTTTACATCTTTACATTGTTCAATCTTGTTTATTTTATAACAGCTTTTTACAATTAGCAAGAAGAAAACAAAATATGAGACCAGTTTTTTCAAAAATTCTAGTCTCATATCATTCATTTTATTTCTCTACACCACTTAAATATGCATTATAAATATCTTTTGAGATACTCTTCTTAATCGCATCATAAACTGGCTGTGCCTGCTTACGCATCTCTTTCTGTGTCTTTGTATCAAGTTTCACAATCTTTGTACCACTGTCTTCAATGATCTTGATACGGTCTGCAATTCGCTTATCAGATGCTTCTCTCGCATACACTTTCGCTGTCTGTGATGCCTGATCGATGATCTTCTGCTGGTCTTTTGACAGATTATTATAGAATTCATCACTGACGATCAGCGAAATATAATGTGGCAAATGGTTTGTCTCTACAACATAATCCTGCTGTTCATATAATTTGCTGGAAACGATAACTTCGTAAGGATTCTCCTGTGCATCGATCGTTCCCTGCTGAAGTCCGATATAAACTTCGCTGAACGTCATTGGTGTTGGATTCGCTCCAAGTGTCTTCCAGAACTTCAAATGATAGCTGTTCTCCATCGTACGGATCTTCTGCCCTTTGAAGTCGTTAATACTCTTAACATTCTTATTGGTAGACATAACACGGAATCCCTGATCGGCATATCCAAGTAATTTGTATCCACCCTTCTGATATACTTTCTCCATCTTCTGATAGAACTCTTCATTATCAACAGCTGCTCGTGCCTGTTGGATCGTTGTAAATGCACTTGGCAGGTCAAATACTGCGGTATCTGGAAGAAATGTTACCTGTGGTGCAGTATTCTGTACGACAAATGGGATATCCCCATCTTTACAACTCTCAAGAAGCTCACGGTCTCCTCCGAGTGTACTGTTTGGATAAACTTCGATCTTCATCTTTCCATGACTTAATCTGGAAACTTCTTTTGCAAACTTCTCTGCATAAAGCTGTGTTACCGTATCTTCCGGACTGGAAGTTCCAAGCGGCCATGCATATCTTTGTACTTCGTCTTTCTTTTGTTTCTTCTTACATCCGGATAAACTGAATAATAAGACTCCTGCAAGAAGAACTACGACGGATCTTTTTATGATTTTTCTCATGAAATCCTAAACCTCCTTATAAAAGTGCCAGACTGATCTGTGGAATAAATGTGATCAGAAGTAATGCGATCAGGAAGCAGATAATCAGCGGCATTGCTTTCTGTGCGATCTTCATCACTGGAATATCCGTTAAGGATGATGCCACAAATAAGTTGACTCCAATTGGTGGTGTAACGAAACCAATTGCAAGGTTTACAACCATCATAACACCAAAATGAATCGGATTCATACCGATTGCTGTAACGATCGGTAATAAAATTGGTGTCAAAATAAGAATCGCTGGTGTCGTATCCATGACCATACCTACGATCAACAAGAATATATTGATCACAAGCAAGATCACAATCTTATTATGGAAGTTACCTAAGATCCATGCACTAATGGACTGTGGTACACGCATCAATGTTAATACTCTTGAGAATGCAATGGATGCTGCCAAGATAAACAGAATAGGTGCATATGTTCTCACACCTTCTACCATGATTCCCCAGATATCTTTAAATTTCATGGATTTATAGATAAATAAACTGACTACTAAAGAGTAAAATACAGAAATAACCGCTGCTTCTGTTGGGGATGCGATTCCTGTGTAAATACATCCAAGGATGATAACCGGACTTAAGATTGCAAAAAAGCTTTCTTTAAATACTCCAATAAATCCTTTTGCATGTAACTGATCGATCTCTGCTGCGATCTTTTCCTTATCTTCTCCATGTTTTTTACAATAATAAATGGCATACACCATCAATAAGGCACCAATCAATAATCCTGGTACAACTCCTGCCATAAACAGATCACTTACAGATTCCCCAGATGCCATACCATACATGATAAATGGGATACTTGGCGGTATGATAACTCCAAGCCCGCCCGCAACTGCTACGATTGCTGTTGAAAATGACTTGTCATATCCTAAACGAACTAAGATTGGAATTGTCATGCTTCCTACTGCTGCTACAGTTGCAGGTGCAGATCCTGAGATTGCTCCATAAAATAAGCAGGTTACAATTACTGCACATGGCATTCCTGCCGTTAATTTTCCTATAAAAAACGCAAAAACGTCAAAAATCTTCTTAGAGATTCCCCCTTTTGCCATGATCATTCCAGATAATACAAACATTGGAACTGCAAGTAATGGGAAACTATCAATTCCTCCAAGCATAGAACGAATGACAAATGTCCCACTTGCTGTAAATGATGGATCAAATGCTCCTGGAAGTACAGATACGATCCCAAGAGCGATCGAAATCGGAATTGCAATGATCAGACAAATAAAGAAGAGTAAAAATACGACTGCTGCTGACATTTATTTTTCCTCCTTTTCTTCATCTTTGCGGATCACAATCTTAAATTCAATGATCCAACGTTGGACGATACGAAATGCTACTAAAACAAAACTAAATAGCGGGGCTGCCTGAATATAATACATTGGAATCTGACATGCGGGACTTACCTGTCCACTTTCAAATGCACTCTTTAAATAAAGAACTGCATATGGAATCAGATATAAAAACAAGGCAAGTTCGATCGTGTGGTTCACCACTTTGAACAATGCTTTTCCTCTTCTTGGAAACATTGCTACAAACTGTTCGATTTTAATGGAAATACATTTCTTAGTACAATAACTAACACTGATAAAGCCTGACCAGATAAATAAATATCTTGTCAGTTCCTCTGACCATGAAAGGGACGCTCCAAGTGCATATCTTGCAAATACCTGAATTCCCATGATCACTGTCATGGCGATCAATAATGCTACCATTAGAAATTCTTCCAGATTCTCATCAAGCCATTTTAGCATGATTCACCTCTTTCTACTTTCTATAACAAAAGTCTTTATTTTCACAAACTATGGCAAAACTTTAACGATTTGCCCTACTAAATTATACCGAAAAAATAGGATTTCAGCAAATATTTTTTGTCTATTTAAAAAAGAGGAAAAGAATAACTACGAATCTTCTCCTCTTCTACATTTAATTTTTAAAGATTCAGTTCTTATAATCCCTGATTTTCATGAAGGAACTGAAGCATATTATTTAAGTCGTTCACTGCTGCCTGTCCAGGTGCAGATGCTTTCTTCGCTGCTCCAAATGTTAAAGCAGATCCAAATACTTCACCGCAAAGACGGCTGATCAGTCCTGTTCCTGCCATAGACATTGTAATGATCGGACGATCTGCATGTTCTGTATACATTTCTTCTGTTGCACAGAGAAGTGTTAATACGTCACGTCTGCAAGTTGGCATAACTGCGATCTTAGGAATATCAGCACCAAGTTCCTGCATTTTGCAAAGTCTTCTTACGATTTCATCTTTTTCAGGTGTTTTGTCAAAATCATGGTTAGATGCAACAACTTTTACTCCACATTCGTGAGCTGCTGCTACGATCTCTTTTACGATCTCATCCCCTGTAAATGCTTCTACGTCTACAAGATCAACATATCCTGTTTTCGCAGCAGCGATATTTAATTCTTTATAAGGTTCGGCTTCGATTGCTTTTTCTCCACCTTCTTTTGATGTACGGAATGTGAAAAGAATTGGTGTTTCACCTAAAGCTTCTCTTAAATCTTTTAATACATCTTCTACTTTATCAAATTCGAAAACTCCTTCGAACCAGTCAACACGCCATTCAACAACGTCTACTGGGATGCTGTCAAATGTTTTCGCTTCTGCGATGATCTCATCTTTTGTAACCCCTACGATAGGTACACAGATTTTAGGAACTCCGCTTCCGATTTCAATATTTCTTACTTTTACTGTATTCATTGACAATTTCCTCCTATTGTCTGAACATTCTCCCGAAGCATAAACCTCGGGAGTTCCTGTTACCAATACTAATTAATTTTTAGATGCCTCTTCTGCATTCTTTAATAATACACCATAACGTACGTTTACGAAAAGTGCTAATAAGATTCCGATTGCTGTAATTACAATATTCATCATGATTACGCTTGTAGATGTCATTTTTGCAGCTGCTGTTAAGATTGTGTAGTTACATAAGCTAGATGCGATCATAACTAAACTTGTGATCGTTCCTTTGATCTTAGGGAACAGATCATTTACAACGGCTGTTGCCATCTGAAGTACTCCACCTGCTGCAGCATATCCGATCACGAATGCTCCAACATAGCAGATCATAGGTGTCTTGATCATGTAAACTAATGCTAACATTACAAGAGAGATTGCTGGGTAGATCACTAGGAATCTTACCTGTTTGAATTTTGTGATCAATACACTTGTTACGAATAATGCTACCATTGTACCTGCAGAATAGTATGTCTGCATAACAGATACGTTCTGAGATGGGATTTTTGCAATTTCAGTACCAAATGTCTGAGCACAGTTTAACCATAACTGGAATGTAGCTGTACTTGTGAATCCGATCAGGATCAATGCAATACTCTCGATAGAGAAATGTGCATTCTTTAAGTTGCTGATGAAAGATTCAGATTTTCCTGCTTCAGATGTTGCTGGGAATGGAGCAAAGATTGCTAAGATTCCCATGATACCGATGCATACACCAGCGATAACTGGAAGCATTAAGTATGACATGCTTGTTCCTGCTACAATACCTAAGAAGAAAGGCATTAATAACTGTGCAACAGAAATGAAGAATTTGATCCCCATTGTTGCGATACCTGTATATTTGTAAATAATTTCAGTTACAGCTGGGTATGTTGCTGTATCTAAGAATGAGTTCGCGATACCACCAAGAACTGCTGCGATATAAGCAATTGTTGTATTTGGTGAGAATGCGATCCCTACTAAGAAAATAACGTATGAAGCACATCCAATGATCACTGATAAACGACGTCCTAATTTGTCAGATAAAGGTCCTGCAAATGGAAGGGAGATCAAACGTCCCAATCCTAATGCTGCTGCAATGGAAGTTACTGCCATAACATCTTTTAATCCCCACTGGCTTGCGAGCATTTCTTTTACTACCTGCTGACTTAAGATGGAACATCCGATTCCATGAATGAAATAGTTCAGATAAAGAACTAAGGCACTTGGTATGTATTTTTTATCCATTTTAATAATTCCTCTCGTTTGCTATATGGTTATGACTGATCTTAGTCATATTTGATATCTAATACTTCTTTCATATGGTCGATCGGCATATGTTTTCCTGTCCATAAGTGGAAAGCAGCATCTCCCTGGAATAACATCATTCCAAGACCGTTCATTGTCTTACATCCAGCTTTCTTAGCAAGTCTTAATGTTTCTGTCTCTCTTGGAGCGTAAACTGTATCTGTTACGATCAGGTCTGGACGGAAGTATGTTTCATCAGGAACAACTGTCTGTCCTTCTAATGGTTTCATTCCTACACCAGTTGCCTGTGCGAATAAGTAGCTGTCTGCGATTTCTTCTCTTAATTTATCTTTGTCATCAAGATCGTAAAGATTTACGATACAATCTGTGTTTTCACGGATCTTCTTTACTGTTTCTTCAGCATTAGCCCAGAATTTATCTTTGATATTGAAGATTGACATTTCTTTGACACCGTCTAATGCAGCCTGAATCTCGATTGCTGTCGCAGCTCCACCAGCACCAGCGATTGTCATTTTTTTACCGATCACGTCAATATCGTTGTCTTTTAATGACTGCATGTATCCGATACCGTCTGTGATATGTCCGATCAGTTTTCCGTTGTCATTTACGATCGTGTTAACAGCTCCTGCCATTTTAGCTGCTGGAGATAACTCGTCTAAGTACTGTCCTACAACTGTTTTGTTCGGCATTGATACGTTAGATCCAACCATCTTTAAAGCACGAAGTCCCTTGACTGCATCCTCTAATGTGCTGTTGTCAACTTCGAATGCTAAGTATGCATAGTCAAGTCCTAATGTTGCGAATGCTTCATTATGCATTGCAGGTGAGCTTGAATGTCTGATTGGATAAGCCATTAATCCGATTAATTCAGTATGTCCTGTAATTCTCTCTGCCATAATTTTACTCCTTAAATAATATGCTTGTTATAAGTTTCATTTACCCAAAAGTTAATTTTTTAACAACCTTATGGTTATATTATATGCTATCTTAATTGATACTTCCAATATATCTTTTAGTGTTTTTTGATAGCTTCAGGCTATCAATCGTGTTATAATGAAAATAACTATTAACTGCTATAATAAGGAAGGTGTTTAACTGTTAAAATAGGCTTATAAAAAATTATAAATATATGTTGGATTTTATAATTTTTATTGGTAGAATAAATTATAAATATTATATGGAGGATTTGTTTATGAGTAAATATTATTCTATCAATAAATTTTCAAAAATATTAGGTGTATCGGCTCAAACATTAAGGAATTGGGATAAAAAGGGTAAACTTCATCCACATCACACTTCCAGTAATGGATATAGATATTATTCGCATGAGCAATTAAATCAAGTTATGAATGTAAAACCTAATTTAGATAGAAAAGAACTTATGAAACGAATATCTCAAAATAAAGTGGACAAGGTGGTTGTTTTTTATAAAGACAGATTGTTACGATTTGGATTTGAATTCAAACGTGCCAATAAAGCAAGAAAACTTGTAAAAGAACTGATAGATGATGGTGGT
>OLPE01000112.1_pt1 | contig 93122 bp, 105 predicted proteins | sample 1671901 | NCBI WGS metagenome assembly OLPE01 (sample SAMEA3136624, study PRJEB25190) | human gut metagenome | biome: human gut; feature: human-associated habitat; material: faeces | place: Austria | collected 2013 | reverse complement strand
AACGTCGATGATACTTGGTGGGTGACTGCCTGGGAAAGTAGAAAGTTGCCGGAACTCATGGCCCGTTGGTCAAGCGGTTAAGACACCGCCCTTTCACGGCGGTAACGCGGGTTCGATTCCCGCACGGGTCACCAACATTTTAAACAGCCTTTCTTGTAAAGGCTGTTTAATCTATTTAATATTATGGACCATTAGCTCAGTTGGTTAGAGCATCCGGCTCATAACCGGACGGCCCTAGGTTCGAGTCCTAGATGGTCCACCATAAAATAAATCGCATTTTATGCGGTTTATTTTTGTATATACACCTTTTTATACAAATGCTGATTGGATTTTATTGATGAGAAGGATGAAAATAATGAAGATATTAGATTTTTATTGGTCGTCAAATACCGATTGGTGGGAATGGAATCCAAATGGAATGAGAGTAATAAAGCCCGATGCCCCAAAGGAGGCACAAGAGAGTTACAAACATTATTTAGAACAGATATCCTGAGAATAGGGAAAATCATTATAAACATAAATATTTATCTAAAAATTAATTACTATCAGTTTTTTGAATTTTAGTAAAAAAATATTGACAAAATATAATTTTACATATATTATGATAACAAATAATAGCAAGGGAGAAATAAATATGAAAAAATTAATTTGTTTGTTGGTGATATGTGCTAATTTAGTGGGAGTAGCAGTTAATGTATCGGCGTATTCGGATTATGATACAGAAGAAACAAGATTTTTAAGGGTTATGGACATTATGAACGGTTACGAGGACGGAACATTTAAACCTTATAATGTACTTACGCGCTCTGAAGCTATAAGAATAGTTGATGATATGATGGGATTCAGCGATGAAACATCATATACAGGAAAAGAAAATTCAGATTTACCGTTTAGTGACATATCAAAGGATTCGTGGGATTGGAAGTATTGGAATTATGCGTACTGTAACAGTGTGATAAGTGGATTTGAAGATGGTACGGCACGACCGAATGATAATGTAACGTATGCACAATTTGTAAAAATGTTGGTTACATCAATAGGATATGACTTTTATTCAGAGGCAGTTGGAGGATATCCGAATGGTTACTTCAAATATGCTGAAAATTTTAATATTACAGATGATATAAATTTGAATTATGATGATGCTATTACTCGCGCATCAGCGGCATTATTAGCCCAAAGAACAATGAACACACCAATAATGGAGTTTATTTCTAAACCAATATCAACAATATTGTCGGAACAAAAGAGTGAATTTGTTGAAAGTAAAATCTATAACGGTACAGGTGCAGATTACAGAACACTTCTTACAAAAAAGAAATGTTATAATGCTGACGTAATCATTGAAAGCATATCGGGCGATATTACTACGGCGAAAATAGTCAATGCAAGAAATTTTTGCGACAAAGAATACAATGGTACGGAAAATTACAGTTTTGAGTTAAACACAAACGGATATGAATTATCAGAAAATGAAAAATACAATGTGGTTGTGGAATGCGTTGATAACAATTATATTTTAAAATTTGTATATGAAAGTGATATATAAGAAAAAGGAGAAACAGATGGCATCGAGTAAAGAATTTTTAGAATACATATTAGAGCAATTATCGGAGGTAGAGGAAATAACGTACAGGGCGATGATGGGGGAGTACATTATTTACTACAAAGGCAGAATTGCCGGCGGAATATATGATGACCGACTGCTTATAAAACCTGTTAAATCGGCTATTGACTATGTTTCTGACATTCGATACGAAGTACCTTATGAGGGTGCGAAAAAAATGATTTTAATAGAAGAAGTTGACAACAAAGAATATTTAACCGAATTATTTAAGGCGATATATGACGACTTACCGACACCGAAAAAGAAAAAATAACCAATATTGAAAACATCTCAATATTATGGTATAATTCATATAATGAGGTGAGAGAGATGAAAGTAAAGGAAATATGTGATTATTCGGGTTCGACATTGCTTGGAATGAACGGCGGAATGGTTGAGAGTCCCGATTCAAAAAGAATTATATATGCACGCAAAGCAGATTTGACAAAGTCTGAAACGGAAATATGGATATGCGACAGGGATTTTGAAAATCATCGCAAGGTATATGATGTACACTGCGGCAATCACAACGGCCCGTCAGCAACATTTATAACAAACAGCCTTATAGTTTTTCGTGATGTGGAATTTGATGGCATAGCCGGCAAAGAGCCGTCTATATGTGTATTCCGTATACTCGATGTTGATACGGGTGAGGTTAAGTACAAAATTCACGGCAAAGAAAGTCATTGTGCGGAAAACGGCAAGTATCCGTTTTCAATATCGACAGAATATCTTGACAAAAATCCCGATTATCCCGAAATTAATTCGTGCGGAATTTACATACTTGATGTTGAAAGCGGAAAAATAACTCTTGTTGCAACAGAGGAAGATATTTTAAATATGGTAAGGGAACATGGTCTTACTCCGAACGAGCATACCGCGTCTGTCAGCCACGTTCAGCTAAATCCGTCCGCAACGGCAGTTATGATGCGATTGGGCGTAAAGGACTGCCCTGTATTCGGTGCGTTGGGGTGTATAGATTTAGACACTAAAAAAACGCATATGATAGCGGACAAGCCTGTACATCAGCTTTGGTTTGACGATGACACATATATGGCTACACGTCAGTTTAATCAAGGCAGACACATTGAAATGGAAACAAGCTACATTGCACGTTTTTCAAAAGACGGAGAGGAATTAGAAGTGCTTGGCGGAATTTCAAATCATATGGACGGAAGTTTTGACAGAAAATATTTTGCCGGTGACAGATGTTATCCCGACTTTGCACCGAATGTTTATTTGTACAAGCGCGGTGACAAAAATCCGATTGCGACTTTTGAAATATCGCAGGACGAATACACCACATGGAAACTTCAGGTACATCCAAATCCGTCGTTTTCGCGTGACGGAAAGCGCCTGTACTTTAATAAACAGTGCAAATGTTACAACGGAACATACAGAACGGTAGCTGTTTTTGCAGATATTTCTGAAATTATTTAAAACTAACTTGCAAAAATTGTCCTTTTTTGCTATACTGTATATGTTGTAATTATTTAAAGAAAGAATGTGAACATAAATGATTATTATTATGAAAGAATCCGCATCGGCAAAGGAAATTGAGAGTGTTGAAAAACTACTTGCCGAGTTCGGATTCCAAACGCACCCTATTCAAGGTGAAAAGAAAACAGTTATCGGCGCAATCGGCGACAAGCGTCTTTTGAGTATGAATCAAATTCTTACTATGGACGGTGTTGAAAACGTTGTTCCGATTATGAAACCATATAAACTTGCATCTAAGGAGCTTCACAAAGAACCGTCAGTTATCGAAATCGGTCACGGAATAACAGTCGGTGGCAAGCAGCTTGCAGTATTTGCAGGTCCTTGTGCAATCGAAAGCCAGGAACAGTTCACAACTGTATCAAAGGCTGTTAAGGCCTCGGGTGCAAACATTCTTCGCGGCGGTGCGTTCAAGCCTCGTTCATCACCATATTCATTCCAAGGTCTTGAGGGTGACGGCTTGAAGATTATGTACAACAGCGGTCAGGAACTTAATATGCCTATCTGTACTGAAGTACTTGATACAAGAGATGTTGAACTTGTTGCAAAGTATGCTGATGTTATGCAAATCGGTGCAAGAAATATGCAGAACTTCAAACTTCTTCGCGAAGTCGGTAAGTGCGACAAGCCTATACTTCTAAAGAGAGGTCTTGCTTGTACTATGGAAGAGTGGCTAATGGCTGCCGAATATATTATGTCTGAGGGTAATGAAAAGGTAATCCTTTGTGAAAGAGGTATCAGAACATACGAAACTGCCACAAGAAATACATTTGACCTTTCGGCAATTCCTGTTTCAAAGGAACTTTCTCATCTTCCTATTATTGCCGATCCGAGCCATGCAACAGGTACATATAAGTATGTTCCGGCTATTGCAAAAGGTGCTATTGCGGCAGGTGCTGACGGTCTTATGATTGAAGTACATAATTGCCCTGAAAAGGCTGCGTCAGACGGCGCTCAATCGCTTACACCTGAAAAGTTTGACAAGCTTATGAAGGAGCTTGATCCAATCGCGAAGGCAGTAAATAAGATTCTATTATAAGAAATTTATAGGCTGGATGAAGTTGCCCACATTGTGTGAACAATTTTATTTCAGCCTTTTGTTTTATTGAAGGGAGTTATTGACTTAATATGTTAGGTTATCTTGGTCCGAACGGGACATTTTCACATCAGGCGGCTATGGAATGGTCTGAGGGTAAAGAAGAAATAAAGGAGTTTTCAACGATTTATTCTGTAATTTTGGCGGTTGAAAAAGGCGAAATTGACAGGGCAATCGTGCCGATTGAAAATTCTATTGACGGAAGTATCAACACAACTTTGGATACTCTTGCTTTTGATGTGGATTTATATATAACAGGTGAATACATTCTTCATATAAGCGAAAATCTTATGGTTAAAAAAGGTGTAAAGAAAGAGGATATAAAAATTATCACTTCCCACCCTCAACCGATAGGACAGTGTTCAAAATTATTGTCGCACGAATTTGCGGATGTGAAAATTGAATTTGCCGATTCAACTGCGTCTGCGGCAAAACGTGTAAAAGAATCGGACGGCTCTGTGGCGTGTATCGGCTCACCGAACAGTGCAAAAATTTATGACCTTGATATTTTGTGTCACGACTGCGGTGACGACGCAAATAATTCAACTCGATTTGTTATTATTGAAAAAACACCGAATAAGACAGTTACAGGTCACGATAAGTCATCAATCGTATTTGCGATTGATAATAAACCGGGCAGCTTGTACAGTGCGATTGAGCTTTTGGCGAAGTCCGGAATTAATATGACTAAAATTGAGTCACGTCCTATGAAAAAGGAACTCGGTAAGTATGTGTTCTTCATTGATATTGACGGCAATATCGATGATGCGTCAATTTACTTTGCACTTGATAAAGTAAGACAGAATACATTTTTCTATAAATTTCTCGGATCATACAATTACTAAAATGCGAAATATTAAAAAAGGAAGTTTTGAAAACTTCCTTTTTTAGTTTGAATTTATAATATCCATAATAGTTTTTTCGGCAAGTTTTACTTCCTGCAACAGTTCATTTGCGGAAAGTCGTGTCGCACCGTTGCCGAGAATGATGATTTGTTCAAGGTTATCCGAAGTGGCAACACGCACACGATGTTTTTTACCGATTTCATGTGTGATTTTTTCGATATACATATCGGCTGTTTCAGCCTCTTTTGTGTACACAACGTTTATATTGTGAATTTTTTCGGCACTGCCGACATTTCCTTTGACTTTATACGCATCAAAAACAAGTATTAAATTGCATTGCTTAAAGCCTTGATAATTGCAAAGAATATCAATCAGTCGGTCACGTGCCATATTAAGGTTATCTTTGGCGAGTTCTTTCAGTTCGTCCCACGCAAAGATTATATTGTAACCGTCTACAAGCAAATATTCGTCACCTAATTTAACAGACTTTGATTTTTGATGTTTTTTCTGTTCGGTGGCGGATTTCTTTACAGTGTATGACGCTACTTTACGGCGTACAGGACCGTATGTACGTTCAAAAATCTGCATAAGCTCATTATCATCGGCAACCATATTGATGTAGTCGTTTGCACGCTGATAGACGTTTTCTTCTTCATCATCGTCTTGGTCAAGCTTTATACCGTCAATGTGCATATGGTCGTAAACCTTATCCCACTTTACAACAAAGCCTGCACCGTGCGAACAGAAAACCGAATCGGCGGGATTTTCAATATCGGTTTCGCTGTCGTAACCGATTTCGGCAATCACTTCTTCGGTGTTGTGGCAAGGCTCATAACCGCTTAAAATACAGTTTAATCTGCCTTTGCCGTGCGTGTAACCTGTTACGTCCATTTGATAGTCACGCATTGTCGCAACGGGTGCAGAGCCTGAAATTCGCGTCATATCACCGATTGTTTCAGGTTGACTGAATGTACCGCCCATTTGCTGAATGTCGGTCATTGCACGTCCTACGTTTTCAGTAGGTATTTCAAGATGAAATTCGTACCACGGCTCAAGCAAAACACTTTCAGCCATTTTTAAGCCTTGACGTACCGCACGATAAGTAGCTTGACGGAAGTCGCCGCCCTCCGTATGTTTTTGGTGTGCACGTCCTGCGATAAGCGTTATCTTCATATCGGTAATCGGTGAGCCTGTCAGAACGCCGATATGTGCTTTTTCTTTTAGATGGGTGAGAATAAGTCGTTGCCAGTTGCGGTCAAGACTGTCCTCACTGCAATTTACCGCAAACTGCATACCGCTGCCTTTTTCGGTCGGCTCCATAAGTAAATGCACTTCGGCATAATGCCTTAACGGCTCATAATGTCCGACACCCTCAACAGGTGTAACTATAGTTTCACGATACGCAATACCACCGTGACTAAATTCAATATCAATACCGAATCTCTCTTTTATAATTCGTTTTAAAACTTCAAGCTGAACTTCGCCCATAACTTGAACGTGAATTTCCTGCAACTGTTCGTTCCATATTATATGAAGCTGTGGGTCTTCGTCCTCCAAATGACGTAATTCGGTAAGTGCTGTATGCACGTCAATACCGTCCGTAAGCTCCATACGGTACGTCAAAACAGGCTCAAGAACGGCATTTTTTGAATCAGGCTCACAACCTATACCTTCACCGGAATATGTCTGCGTAAGACCGGTTACCGCACAAACTGTACCGGGGAATGCCTCGTCAACCGTTTGGAATTTTGCACCGGAATAAATTCTGATTTGATTTACTTTTTCCGACCACTCATTTTTCTTGTTACCCTTTAAAAGTGTTTTTACCTTTAAAGTACCGCCGGTAATTTTCATATAAGTAAGACGTGTGCCTTGCTCATCTTCGGCAATTTTGAATACCTTTGCACCGAATTTGTCATCGTAAATAATTTGTCTTGTGTACAGTTCAAGTCCTTCAAGAAATTCCGATACACCTTCCATTTTAAGTGCAGAGCCGAAATAGCACGGGAATATTTTTCTTTGTACAACGGCATTTCTTATGTCTTGATTTTTGACAGTACCGTCCGCAAGAAATGTATTCATTATAGCTTCGTCACACATAGCGAGAGATTCTCTGAAATCTTCATTTTCATGATTTTGCGTAAAATCAATACAACCGTCCGAAAATCTTGTATGCAATTCATCAAGAACGGCGTTTCTGTCGGCGTTTAAGTCCATTTTGTTCACGAATATAAATGTAGGTACGTTGTATCGCTCCAAAAGCCGCCATAATGTTTCTGTATGATTTTGTATCCCGTCTGTACCGCTTATAACGAGGATTGCGTAATCAAGCACGCTCAAAGTACGCTCCATTTCGGTAGAAAAGTCAACGTGACCGGGAGTGTCAAGTAAAGTAAATTCGGTGTCACGAAAACGCATAACGGCTTGCTTTGAAAATATCGTAATGCCCTTGTCGCGTTCAATTTCGTGTGAATCGAGAAATGCGTCACCATGGTCAACACGACCGATTTTTCGTATTTCACCTGCACTGTATAACATTCCCTCAGATAGCGTAGTTTTACCCGAGTCAACGTGTGCAAGTATTCCAATTACAACTCTGTTCATATCATCTCTGCCTTTACAGTATATATTATTTTAATTATATCATAATAGAAATGTTTTGTCCAATTCAAACAAAAAAAACGGTGTTGCATTGCAACACCGTTTCAGACTGTCGACAAATTGTCCGGAACGTGCAAAATATTATTTTTGTATTTTAAAACTAAATTCATAGCTATAACAAATAACAGGCAAGCCTATCTTCGATATACGGCTTGCCTGTGCACTTTTTGCGAAAATAAACTCTAACGTACCCACGTACGCCGACGAGTTCATTTTCACAAAATCCGAACTAATTTCTCGACCTCTGTCAGCCTGTCGACAGCTCCTTTTTTTATTCTTCAGCGCCAAGAACAGCGATTTCGCTGATATGACAGTAATTCTTGTCAGGGTCTGTTGCACCGTCACCGTTGTAGCGGATATAACGTGCTTTTACCGTTTCAGGGAACATATACTTTTCAAATTCGCTTGATTCACCTGTGTTTTGAGTTTTTGGAAGTGCAGTTTCCCAAGTCTTGCCGTCAACCGAGTATTCGATTGTGAACGGATAAATTCTTTCGCTGCCTTTCCACATTGCGATTGCAACACCAGAAACGTCCTTTTCTTCGCCTAAATCAAGCGTAAGCGTACTCTTGCCATAACTTGACCAACGCGTGTTTATATCAAGGTCAACCGCACCTGTTTCAACGTTACCGTCATTGTCGCTTGCCTCAACGGCAAAAACGTCAAGTTGGTTAGGGTAATATTTTTGACCTGTTCCGTTTATTGCGACAACTTCAATTTTGTCAGGTACTTTTGCAGATGTGATTGTAGATTTTCTTGACATTGCGGAATCGTCCGACATATTTAAGTCAATATCGCTTATGCAGATATATTTATCATTGTAGTAAACAATCTTTCCGAGTGCTTCGCCGATTGCACGAAGCGGAACCATTGTTCTGTCGTTGTTCAAAATCGGTGCAGTGTCCATTGTTTTTGTTTCGTTGTTTACAGTGTAATCGTTGCTGCCGATTTTCATTGTAACGGCGTCACCGTTGATTTTGATTTCCTGTGTATCTGCCACCCATTCAACGTCTGCACCGAATGACTCAGAAATAAATCTCAACGGAACAAGAGTTCTTTCGTTTTCGTCAAGGTATGGTACAACGTCCGTGCTGTCGTTATCAACACGTTTCGGAACACCGTTTGTAAGTGCTGTCGGTGTGTCAAGTACAAGCTCAACCTTTTCACCGCTGTATAAATCGTTTATATTCCAAGACTTTTTTGCAAGGTCGGGATTTTTTTCATTGTTGCCTACTGTATAAATCTGCGGTACAGGCACATTTTCAGTGTCAAAACCAAGATAATAGCTTAGGTGTGTAGGCTGATTGTAACAGTCGTTTTGATATGCAACGTGCATTCTGTATTGAATGTCGTGCATAAGTGTAGGAATTTTGTAGCTTGTCGGTGTAGTGGTTGTGTAAATTCTCAACGCACTGCCGTCCTTTAGCGGATACATAACTTCTTCACGCCAATCGCCGAAAAGGTCGGCAGTAAGTGACGGATTAGCCTTTGTACCGTTTACAGAAGTACAGCCGGAGGCTGTGAAGATAGTTTCAACCTTTTCTTTTTCAGGCTTCCACTTGCTGATGTAAATGTTGTCCTGAACTTCACGTCCCAAATCGCCGTCCCAATAGCATAGGAAGTTTGCCGGCATAGTGTATTTTGTTGAAATGACAGTACCGTCTGCGGCGGTAAGTATTCCTGCGGCTGACCAGCCTTCGCAACCCGGATAACGCGGATCTATGTCGTCAGATGTGCCGCGACCGTTGTCACTGCCCATTTGTTCGCCGCCGACAAGTATTTCGCCTGTACGTGCGTCACGCATTTCAAAGCTGTATTTTGCTTGAGTTTCTTCGTGACAAGAGTAAACTTCAAGTCCCGGTCTTGACGTGTCAAGGTCACCGACGTGCTGTGCGTCACCGTGTCCCAAACCTGTCGAATACATAGGCTTGCCGTCGTTGTCTATTGCAAGCGCACCGTATATAAGTTCGTCGCAACCGTCATAATCAACGTCCGCAACGCTCATTGAGTGGTTGCCCTGTCCAATGTATTGATTGTTGTAATCCATCGTATCAAAACGCCACTTCTTAACAAGTTTGCCGTCTACAAGGTCGTATGTTGCGATAACGGTTCTGCCGCCTGTTTCACCCTCCGGACCTGTGTAATAACCTCTTGCGAAAACCATACTCGGTCTTGTACCGTCAAGATATGCAACGGCGGCAAGGTATCTTTCGGAACGGTTTCCGAACGTATCGCCCCAAGAGCTTATATCCCATTTTTGACCGCTTGCGGTTTTGCCTGTGATTTGCGGGTCATAGTCAACTGTATCAATTACAGAGCCGTCCTCACCCTTGAATACTGTAAGATAAAGCGGACCTGTAAGGTTTTTACCGTTGCTTACAACGGCATAGTTTTTGTTTGCGTCACCGATAACAGAGCCGTCACCTGCGATTGTGCCGTCAGCCGTACGGCAAGCAACTTCGGCTTTGCCGTCACAGTCATAGTCGTATACCATAAACTGCGTGTCGTGTGCGCCTGCACGAATGTTAGGTCCCATATTTATACGCCATAGACGTGTACCGTCAAGCTTGTACGCGTCAAGAATACATTCACCCGTAAAACCTGCCTGTGCGGCGTCTTTTGCGTTTGACGGGTCCCACTTCAATACGATTTCATATTCGCCGTCACCATCAAGGTCACCGACAGACGCGTCACCCGGTGTATATGAATATTCTTCACCGTTTACTTTATTGTTTTCAGGCTTTTGGATTGGAATATCCATATAATTGTTGTCCCAAAGCTGAACTGCTCCAACTTTGTCCCATTGTTCTTCGCCGTTTACAACAGGTACAATGAAATACTGTGTATCGTCACTTGCGATAAATAAATCGGTGAAATTTGTTGCATTTAGAGGTTCGTTATTTATTTTTGGTCCGTATGAGGACATTTCTGTTAAACTTCGATAAATGTTATATCTCGTATCCGCACTTTCAGTGCCGAGCCAACGCCACGAAATATATGTATAGCCGTCCATTCTTACGGCAACAGCACCTCTGTTTAGATTTTCCATAGGACGCTGAATATCAGGTCGTGAGTCGATTAATTTTTGTGTTTCGGCGGCGGATTCTGTGTAATCGCCGACTTTCAGGGTTTCGCCTACTTCTGCGGCAAGTGCGGAAACCGCCGAACTTGCAAGCATTGCAACTGTAAGCATAGCCGAAATGATTTTCTTTTTATTCATAGTGTATTAAAATCCTCCTTTTCAAAGTATCTAAGTTATATTTTATCATATTATAAAAAGAATTTGGGTAAATTTAATAATGAAATCTGATTTTTATAAATTAATATCTGATTTTTCAAGCGATTTGACAAATCAAGATTAAAAGGGTATAATATGAATATATGAACATATGACCGAAAAGAGGAGAAGATAAATGGATAAATGCAGTACCTGTCAATATAATCCGCAGATTTTAGATAGATTGAAAAATCAGCTTCCCGATGAAGATGTAACGGATAAATTGTCGGAAATGTTTAAAGTGTTCGGCGACAGTACAAGAATAAGAATTTTATGGACGTTGTTTGATAAGGAATTGTGTGTGTATGATATAGCGAACGCACTCGGTATGAGTCAGTCGGCTATAAGCCATCAGCTTAAAACTTTAAAACAGGCAAGACTTATAAAGTCACGCCGTGACGGTAAAAATGCCTTTTATTCGATTGACGACGACCACGTTAAAAAGATTATAGAACAAATGCTTATTCATATTGAGGAAAACTAAAAAAACGGTGCAGTTAATTTGCACCGTTTTTGATTGTTGTTTTATAATAAATAAAATAGAATACTGCCGAAATAACTGCGGCGATAGTCCAGCCGACAGGCCAAGAAAGCCATATTCCGACTTCCGAATTAAGTGCGTATGAGAAAACATACGCAAGAATAACTCTTAAAAGCAAGTCGGTAAACGTGCTTGCCATAAACGCCCTCATACGTCCCGCACCGCGAAGAATACCGTCAAATGTAAGCTTTGCGGAAATTACAAAATAGAACGGTGTGACTATTTTTAAAAATATTCTTCCGACGTCTATAATACCTGCCTCACTGCTTTTTACGAATATATTCATCATAGTATTCGGGAATACGAAATATGCAATGAAAAACGGCAGAGAAACAACGATAAGCATAACAATACCTGCTTTAAGTCCTTCAGGTATGCGGAGAAGCTTTCGCGCACCTGTGTTTTGTGCCGTATAGCTTGACATTGCATTTCCGAGCGTTGAAAAACTTGTTATAGCGAATGTATTCAGCTTTATAGCCGCACTGTAACCGGCGATAACGTCAGAGCCGAAACTGTTTACACGACTTTGTATAAATAAATTTCCGACCGATACAAAACTTTGCTGCAAGATACTCGGTATTGCAATTCTTGAAATATGTCCGAGCATACGGATTGAAAATTTTTTATATGTCCCCGATTTTATACCGTGAACGCGTTTTAAAAGTACGGCGAATGCGAGCAGGGAAGATATACCCTGTGCAATAAATGTTGCCCAGCCGACTCCAGCCACGCCCATATTAAATACAATTACGAAAACAAGGTCAAGAATTATATTTCCGACTGACGACATAATCAAAAAATACAACGGAGTTTTACTGTCCCCCATAGCGGTAAAAATACCTGTGCATATGTTGTACAGAAAAAGAAAAATCAATCCGCCTATGTAAATATTAAGATATGTCATTGAGTCGGAAAAAATATTTTCGGGAGTAGATAACATTTTTAACATTCCCGAACAGAAAACAATTCCGAAGATTGTAAGAATTGCGGCAAGTACAGTCATTGAAATTATTGAAGTAAAAACGGAAGTTTTGAGTTTTTCAAAATTTTTCGCACCGAACAACTGCGAAATAATAACAGCCGCACCGACGTTTGCACCTGTGGCTATTGCCATAAAAATCATCGTAATCGGATAAGAGGCGCCCACAGCAGCTAATGCCTGGGCGCCTACAAATTTTCCGGCTACGATACTGTCTACTATATTATAGAGTTGCTGAAATACCACGCTCAAAAGCATAGGTATCGAAAAGCTCCATAATATTTTTGAGGGTTTGCCCTCTGTCAAGTCAGTAATCATTTACCTCATTCTTTCTTATTAAATTTTATCAGTCAACATCAACAGGATATTTACCCGAGAAACATCCGTCACAGAATTGACATTTTGCGTTAGGAATAATCTTTTCCAAAGAATTAACGCTTAAAAATCCGATACTGTCCGCACCGATAAGTTCTTTAATTCCGTCCATGGTGTAGTTACAGGCTACAAGCTGATCCTTTGACGGTACGTCTGTACCGAAGTAGCAAGGAAACATAAACGGCGGAGCAGATGAACGAACATGAACTTCTGTTGCCCCGAAGTGACGTAAAAGGCTTACAATTCTCTTTGAAGTCGTACCTCTTACGATTGAGTCGTCAACCATAACGACACGTTTTCCCTCAACTGTGCTTTTCAGTACGTTAAGTTTAATTCTTACGGAATTTTCACGCATTGCCTGTGACGGCTGAATGAAAGTTCTGCCGATATATTTATTCTTTACAAAACCGATGTCGTAAGGAATTCCCGATTCCTTTGCATAACCCATTGCGGCACTTAGTCCCGAATCCGGTACACCGATTACAACGTCAGCCTCAACAGGAAATTCCTGTGCCAAGTATTTGCCTGCAAGCATACGTGAATCGTGTGCAGACTGTCCTTCGATAATACTGTCAGGACGTGCAAAATATAAGTATTCAAAGATACACATTGTATGTGGCTGTTTGCCGACGTGAGTTCTGATAGTGGAAATTTTACCGTCTTGAACGACAACAATTTCACCCGGCTCAATGTCGCGGACAAATTCCGCACCCACACTGTCAAGTGCACAAGTTTCCGAGGCGAAAACAATAGCATCGCCTTTTTTACCCATACAGAGAGGTCTGAAACCCCAAGGGTCACGAGCGGCAATAAGTTTTTGCGGACTCATAACGATAAGTGAAAACGCACCTACAAGGTGATTTATAGTCTTTTCAACCGCCTCTTCAACGCTTTTTGAATTAAGACGTTCTTTGGCGATTGTGTAAGCAATCATTTCTGTGTCTGTTGTTGTTTGGAAGATAGCACCTGTAACGCTTAGTTCTTGTGCCAATTCGTCCTTATTTACAAGGTTGCCGTTGTGGGCAATGGCGATATTACCTTTTACATATCTAAGTACAAGCGGTTGAGCATTTTCACGCATACTTTCGCCTGTTGTCGAATAGCGAACGTGACCGACAGCCATTTTACCGTCAAGCTTTGTCAATATTTCGTCATTAAATACATCGTTGACAAGTCCCATATCCTTGTAATGAGTAATGTCACGATTGTTATTTACCGCGATACCGCAGCTTTCCTGTCCTCTGTGCTGAAGTGCATAAAGTCCGTAATAGGTCGTTCTTGCACAATCACCGTCAGGATCATAAATGGCGAATACACCACATTCTTCACCGATTCTGTTGTCATTTTGCATAATCTTTATCCTCTCTTAAAATACGCTTTGTATTAAAATTTTGATACATATTATATTATATACTGTTTTCCGATAAAATTCAACAGTTTTTATAAGTGAATTTGTATGACAAGGTTAAATATTGCCTTTTCGACAAAATATGATATACTTATTATGTTGTCGGTACTCCCGCAAGAAAGGGGGTGAGCATTTTGGAATATATAATTACTTTTATTTTATCTGTTGTGGCAGGGGTATTTGGTCATTACCTTTGCAAGTGGTTAGACAGACATAAATCCGACAAATAGCCCATAAAAAAATCCCAAGAGTTGCAGCTCTTGGGATTTTCCATTTGGTCATTTGGTGAACATTTTGGATCACTAATTACTTTTATCTGATACATATATAATATATCATAAATTTATTTTTGTCAATAGTTTTAAATGATATTCAAATTAAAATTATTCTCCGAACAATTTTTTGTTTTCGTTATCAATTTCAATCTGTCTTTGCTTTTGTTCTTCCGAATAGTTAGGGTGCAGATTATGTTCTTTTTCAATCTTGTCCTTTAACTCATCTATAACTTCGGTATCTCTTTCGTTATCGACTTCCATAGAACTTATATAAGTATTGATAGTATCACTCGAACGTGAGTTTTCTGATTCTGATAGGTCGTATTTTCCTTGTCGCATACCTGTTAAAACATAATAGTCTTCATCGGTTGCAATGTCGCTGTCATCTCTTGAAAGGAATAATAAAACTTTTTCATTAACTTCAAAGTCAGGATAACCGTCAGAAGAAACGATTGTGTTTTCATCTTCGCCTTTATCTATTCTTACTATAGCTTGATTATCGTCACGTTCGCCGAAAAGGTAATTATCAATGTTTACAACTATGTCTGTCTGAAGAACATTTCTGAAATTTTCACCTTTTTCATTATTGGGATTACTCCATTTACTGTCCATAATTTCTGAAACAGTACCCTCTATTATTAAGTCTGAACGTAAAATAAGCTCACTTTCAGATATTAACGGTATAATACCATCAACGACTATTTCTTCTTTTTTTGTATTATTTCCGCAAGATGTTGCAGTGAGCATTATGGTGATACAACACATTAAACTGATTATATTTAAAATAGATTTTTTCATAATAAACCTTTTTCAATAGTGCTATAAAAGCGACAGATTATCTGCCGCTTTTGTCGCTTTTTGATTAATTATCTGCAAGCATTCTGTTTACTGCCGAAATAAGTGCATAGATTGATGCGGTGTTAATATTTGCGTCAACGCCTGCACCCCAATAAGTTTTGTGGTGGTTGTGATCATTGATTTCAATATATGTTGCCGCTCTTGAATTTGATGAACGTGTCAGGGCGTGTTCTGTGTAGTTGCAGATTTCAAATTGCTGACCCAAGAATTGTCTTAGACCGTTGCAAAGTGCGTCCAAAGGACCGTTACCCTTGCCCTCAATAGAGGTGACTTTTCCGTCCTTTTCGATAGTGGCCGAAAGAATTGTACAGTCATCTTCCTCCGTTGAACGATAAAAACGGGTTTTAATAGGCTCTGCCACATTCACATATGTATCCTTGAATGCTTGATGTATTTCGTGATTTGTAAGTACGGTTTTCTTTTCGTCAGACATATCTGTGATAAGTGAAGAAAATTCCGCAAGCATTGGCTTCGGTAGGGTGTAGCCGTACTTGTTTTCCATAATATAGCTTACACCGCCTTTGCCCGACTGGCTGTTGATAAGAATAGGCTCATATTTTCTGCCGATGTCGGTAGGGTCGATTGTAAGGTATGGGTTAGCCCATTTATTTGACGGACTTGAACCGAATTTATCCATACTCTTTTTGATTGCGTCCTGGTGAGAACCCGAGAATGCAACGTATGCCATTTCACCTGCGTATGGGTGTCTTGGGTTAATCGGCAAACGATTATACTTTTCGTATACTTCGATGATTTCGTCAATATTTTCTAGATGAAGTTCAGGGTCGATACCTTGACAGAACATATTAAGTGCAACGGTGATAACGTCCGTGTTACCTGTTCTTTCACCGTTACCGAATATTGTACCCTCAACTCTGTCCGCACCTGCAAGCAATGCAAGTTCACTTGACGCAACGCCTGTACCTCTGTCGTTATGTGCGTGAACGCTGATAACAAGATGTTCGCGATTGTTAAGGTGCTTGCACATATATTCGATTTGGTCGGCATATACGTTTGCTGTTGCAACTTCGATAGTTGACGGAAGATTTACGATAACTTTGTTTGTTTCGGACGGCTTGAATACATCAAGTACGGCATTTGTAACTTCTGCCGCGTAGTCCGGCTCTGTACAAGTGAAACTTTCAGGTGAATATTCAAAACGAATATTTCCGTCAAGCTGACCGTCAACAAGGCTCATTACAAGCTTTGCACCGTCAACGGCAAGCTGTTTGATTTCTTCCTTGCTCTTTCTGAAAACAACTTCACGTTGAAGTGTTGAAGTTGAATTGTAAAGGTGAATAATTGCGTTTTTAGCACCTTTCAGAGCCTCAACGGTTTTCTTTATAATATGTTCTCTTGCTTGTGTAAGCACTTGAATTGTGACATCATCAGGAATAAGATTTTCGTCAATAAGACGGCGAACAAATTCAAATTCAGTATGCGACGCTGCCGGAAAACCTACTTCGATTTCCTTAAAACCAAGCTTTACAAGGAATTTGAAAAATTCGATTTTTTCTTCTGTCGTCATAGGTGAGTAAAGTGCCTGATTACCGTCACGAAGATCAACGCTGCACCAAATCGGGGCATGAGTTATTTCATTGTTCGGCCACTGACGATCCTCAATCGGAATCGGATGGTACATTTTTTGATATTTTTTATAATTCATAATGAACACTGCCTTTCCGGCGAATACGCCTAAAATAATATCTGAAATTTCTAACTAAAAAAGCTGAGCCACAATGTGACTCAGCATAATTTCAATACAGTTCAGTACAGAAAAACAAAACTGAAGACCACATTGTCGATTCAGCTTAGGAGTAGGAGGTTATTCAAATTTGCCTTTGAAAATTTATCCATAATTCCGTACCTCTTTCTATACTATATGGCTATTCTACAATAAAATCAAGGCTTTGTCAATATTTTTTTGAAAATTAATATATAGAATTTATAGGGTGAAATTGCGGATTATATAGTGATTTTTTATACATTAAAGGAATAGACGGAGCATATATTGGACGTAGGAGGATTGGTTTATGGATATACTGTCTTTATTGTTCCTTGCTGTTGCACTTGCGATGGACGCATTTTCGGCGGCGGTTACAGACGGAATGATTGTGAAAAAAATACGATTTTATGACGCGCTTAAAGTGGGATTGTTTTTCGGTGTGTTTCAGTTTCTGATGCCTTGTATCGGAAATTTGGTGTCGGGGGTTGCGACTGATATTGTGGAACATTTTGACCATTGGATTGCGTTTGTGCTTTTGGGATTTTTGGGACTGCATATGATATGGGAGTCACGCTCAGAACAGGAAATACCGAAAAATCCTTTAAAAAATTCATCGCTTTTGCTTGCGGCAATCGCAACAAGTATTGATGCACTTGCGGCAGGTGTTACGCTTGCGGCGGTTGATACGCCGATTTTGTTTTCGTCCGCGGTTATCGGAATTACAGCATTTTTGTTTTCGTTCGGCGGTGTTTTTATCGGTAAGAAGTTCGGAGGTTTTCTCGGCTCAAAGGCAGAATGTATCGGCGGAATTATTCTTATATTAATAGGTGTAAAAACACTTGTCGAGCATTTATATTGACTAAATTTGCAAAGTGGGATATAATGATATTCAGAACTGTCGAAATTTTGTCGGCAGGTTCAATGATATGTACTTAATATGTATGAAGGGATATTATAATATGGATTTAACTTCACCACGCACGATAAGAAATATTCAGGAACAATTCGGTTTTACGTTTAAAAAAGGTCTTGGACAGAATTTCCTGACTGCACGAAACATACTTGAAGAAATAGTTGACGCCGCAGAGATTGAAAGCGGTGTTATAGAGGTCGGACCGGGATTCGGTGTGCTTACGAGCGAGCTTGCGCAAAACAGCGATAAGGTCGTTACGATAGAAATAGACGAACGTTTGATTGATGTGCTTGACTACACACTTGCGGAATATGACAATGTAAAAATCATAAACGAAGATATTTTAAAACTTGATTTAAAAAAAGTTATTGACGATGAATTTAACGGCGAAAAAGTCAGTATAGCGGCAAATTTGCCGTATTACATCACTACACCGATTATCACTAAATTGCTTGAGGAAAAATTACCGATTAAAAATATAGTGGTTATGGTGCAGAAAGAGGTTGCCGAGCGTATGTCGGCAAAGCCGTCAACAAAGGATTACGGTGCGATAACGGTGCTTTGTCAGTATTATACGGAGCCGTCAATCGTGGCAAATGTTCCTGCGTCACTGTTCGTTCCGCCGCCAAAGGTGGACAGTGCTGTGTTAAAATTAAAGGTACTTGATAAACCGTCGGTGGAAGTAAAGGACGAGGGTGTATTTTTCAGAGTGGTGAAAGCGGCATTTTCACAGCGAAGAAAAACTCTTTTGAATTGCCTTTCGGCAAATTTTCCTATTCCGAAAGATGAAATATCAACACTTCTTGAAAGTATAGGAATTGCACCGTCAAGACGCGGTGAAACACTTTCGCTTAAAGAATTTGCAAATATTGCCGATACATTATTACAAAAGATAAAATAGGAGGATTTTCAATGGAAATCTTTTCATTTGGTGAACGACTTATGATTTACCGTAAAAGAGCGGGATTTTCCAAAAAAGAACTTGCTAAAAGAGTAGGGATAAGTGTTTCGACACTTACCAAGTATGAAAATGACGAATCACAACCGAATGTTGATATGCTTACCGATTTGGCTATTGCACTTGACATATCTGTTATGAAACTGCTTTCAGGTTTCGGTGATCCGATTCGTGAAAAATACAGACAGGGACTTTTAAATATTTCGCTTGAAAAAATGAATGCTCTGCAAGAAAGGCATTTGCTATAAAAAAATAGGATTGCGATTAATGCAATCCTATTTTTATGTTATGTTTTTTATTTCTTCTTGTTGCCTGCTTTTGCTCGAAGGCTTGTGCTTAGAATTTTCTTTCTCATTCTAAGGTGGTTTGGAGTTACTTCCAACAATTCATCATCGGCGATAAAGTCAAGGCACTGTTCAAGGCTCATTTCTCTCGGAGGAACAAGTCTTAATGCGTCATCAGAACCTGATGAACGAGTATTTGTTGCGTGCTTTTTCTTACATACGTTAACAACAACGTCCTCAAGTCTTGCGTTTTCACCGACAATCATACCTTCGTAAACCTTAACGCCCGCACCTACGAACAAAGTACCTCTTTCCTGTGCGTTGTAAAGACCGTAAGTAATAGTTGTACCGTCCTCCCAAGCAATAAGAGTACCGCGGGTTCTGCCGTTAAAGTCACCCTTGTACGGCTCGTACTTTTCAAGAATACTGTTTATGATACCAGTACCCTTTGTTGCGGTAAGAAGTTCACTTCTGTAACCGATAAGACCTCTTGACGGAATTAAAAATTCAAGTCTTGTGTATCCCTGTGCAGTCGGTGCCATATTTGTCATTTCACCTTTACGGTTTATAACACCGTCCATTACAGTACCTGTGTATTCATCCGGAACGTCAACTGTAAGTCTTTCGATAGGCTCACATTTAACGCCGTCAATTTCTTTATAAATAACAACAGGATTTGAAACTTGGAATTCATAACCCTCACGGCGCATATTTTCGATAAGTACTGAAAGGTGAAGTTCACCACGTCCCGAAACGATAAAGCTTTCTGTCGAATCTGTTTCGTCAACTCTAAGACTTACGTTTGAATCAAGTTCTCTGAACAATCTGTCACGAAGATGGCGGGAAGTAACGAATTTACCGTCTTGACCTGCAAACGGACTGTCATTAACGCTGAAAGTCATTGAAAGTACAGGGTCATCGATTTTTACGAACGGAAGTGCTTCAGGATTGTCAACGTCACAAACCGTTTCACCGATATTAATATCAGCGATACCCGAAATTGCGACAACGTCACCGGCACCGACTTCGTCTGTAGGAACTTTTTTAAGTCCTTCAAAAGTAAATAGCTTTGTAGCTTTTCCTCTTGTTACTTTACCGTCATGACGGCAGATTGAAAGCGGCATATTAACCTTTATACTGCCTCTTTCGATTTTACCTACTGCGATACGGCCTGTATAATCATCATAGTCAATGTTTGAAACAAGCATTTGGAACGGTGCGTCGTCCTCGCATTTAGGGCAAGGAATTGAATTTACGATAAGTTCAAACAATTCTGTAAGGTCATTGTTCGGTTGTTCCGGATTGTATTCTGCGGTTGCCCAACCGTCACGTCCCGACGCATATATAACAGGAGTGTCAAGCTGTTCTTCTGTTGCACCCAAATCGATAAACAGGTCAAGCACTTCATCAACAACTTCGTAAGGTCTTGCGTTCGGTCTGTCAACCTTGTTTACAACGATAACAGGCTTTAGGTCAAGTGCCAATGCCTTTGACAATACGAAACGTGTCTGTGGCATACAACCCTCAAATGCGTCAACAAGTAAAAGTACGCCGTCAACCATTTCAAGACCGCGTTCAACTTCACCGCCGAAATCGGCGTGTCCCGGTGTATCGATAATATTTATTTTAACACCCTTGTAGTAAAGAGAAGTATTCTTTGCAAGGATTGTGATACCTCTTTCTCTTTCAAGGTCGTTTGAGTCCATAACTCTTTCGTCCACTTGTTCGTTTTCACGGAATGTACCGCTCTGTGCAAGCATTGCGTCAACAAGCGTTGTCTTACCGTGGTCAACGTGGGCGATAATTGCGATATTTCTTATATTTTCACGTTTTATCATAATTAATCTCCTAATCTCCTCATTTTATTACTCTAACCTCTTTATTATATACCCGTTTTGCAATTATTACAATATTTTTGCCGAAAAAACAGAATAATGTACAAAACCGACCTTGCATAAACACTGTTTAAATGTTATAATAACAAGTGATTTAATAAATGAGGAGTAAAGATAATGGATTTTAAAGAACATATAATTGAAAAAATTGTTGATATAACAGGACTTGAAAGAGAAGTTGTGGAAAAATCCGTCGAAGTTCCGCCTGATGAAAAAATGGGCGACATCGCATTTCCGTGCTTTCCGCTTGCAAAGGTTATGAGAAAAGCACCTCCTATTATTGCGCAGGAGCTTGCCGAAAAAATGTCGGGTGACGATATGATTGAAAAAGCACAGGCTGCCGGCGGTTATTTAAACTTCTTTTTAAACCGTGAAAAGTTTATTTCCGAAACAGTTTCTTCTGCACTTGACGCAGGCGAGGATTGGGGCAAGTCGGATATGGGTAAGGGAAAGACTGTACTTGTCGAATATTCGTCACCGAATATCGCAAAACCGTTCCATATCGGTCATCTTTTCTCAACAGCTGTCGGAAATTCACTTTCAAAGATTTACAAGCACCTTGGATATGACGTTCAGTCGCTTAATCACCTTGGCGACTGGGGTACGCAGTTCGGTAAGCTTATATGTGCTTACAAGAGATGGGGAGTTAAAGAGGTTATCGAAAAAGACCCTATAAACGAGCTTTTAAAGATATATGTAAAATTCCACGAAGAAGCTGAAAAGCACCCTGAACTTGACGACGAAGCAAGAGGATATTTCAAAAAGCTTGAGGACGGTGACGAGGAAACAACGGCTCTGTGGACATATTTCAGAGATATAAGCCTTGTTGAATTCAAGCGAGTATATGATATGCTTGGCGTTAAGTTTGATTCATATAACGGCGAAGCGTTCTATTCGGATAAAATGGACGAAGTTGTCGATATACTTCGTGACAAAGGATTGCTTACCGAAAGTGACGGCGCACAGGTTGTTGACTTGTCAGAGCTTAACATACCGCCTTGTATCGTGCTTAAATCGGACGGCGCGACAATTTATGCAACACGTGATATTGCGGCAGCTCTATACCGTCACAGAACATATGATTTCTATAAAAATATATACGTTGTAGGTATTCCGCAGTCACTTCACTTTAAGCAGATATTTGCCGTAATGAAAAAAGCAGGCTGGGATTGGGCAGATGATTGTGTTCACGTTGGTTTCGGTCTTGTAAAACTTCCGGGTAAGAATATGTCAACACGTCACGGTGACGTTGTATTCCTTGAGGACGTTTTAAATGAATCAATCGAAAAAACTAAGGAAATTATCGAGAAAAACGGCTCAAATGTTGAGGATATCGAGGACGCGTCAAAGAAAATCGGTATCGGCGCAATACTTTATACATTCCTTAAAAATTCGCGTGAAAAGGATATTATATTCAGTTGGGATACTATGCTTGACTTTGAGGGCGAGTCTGCTCCGTATTGTCAGTACGGTTATGCACGAGGCAGAAGTATTTTGAGAAAAGCAGAGGGTATTGATTACTCAAACGCAGACTTCTCAAAAGCAGCATCTGATGAGGCATATTCGCTTGTAAAGCAAATTAACGGATTCGGTGACGCGGTAAAAGATGCGGCAGACAAGAACGAGCCGTTCTATATAAACAGATACGTTACAAATCTTACAAAGTCATTCAACAAGTTCTATAACACAAATCCTATTATGAAAGACGATGTGGATGAAGAAACAAAGAAAGCACGTCTTGCAATAGTTGACGCAACAACAAAGGTTATAAAGACAGCATTGGGATTGCTTGGAATTGAAACTGTTGAAAGTATGTAATTTATAAAAGGGTGTTGTATGTGCAATGATATATTCGCAAAATATAAATAAAGTGTGTGCCGTCTGTCAGATGGCACATAAAAAAAGCGAAGATGAAATGTATTGTGATATAAAAAAACAAGCGGTGTCCGTTACAGATACCGCTTGTGATAAATTCAAATACGATATTTTAAAACGTCATGTAAGACGTATGCGTAAATTGAAAACGAATTTTAATCCTGAGGATTTTTCACTGTAACAGTGCTTGACATGACATTTGTTAAGTGTTATAATTCAAATAGAGAGTAGGAGCAGTAAAACGATTGTTTCTACTCATGTAGTTTGGTTTTAGTAGAAGAAATCTACATTCAACCGCCCTATGCCAGTAGGGCGGTTATTTCTTTATTACCCATACAATAAGCAAAATCAACAATAATTGTACCGTTGTTTCACTCATAGCTGAATCCTTTCCGAAACAACCGCCTACCGCTCAAACTCAATATCCGAGCCGTTAGGCTGTTTATAATATATCATATTTTGCGGTTATGTGCAAGCAAACCGCTTTTTTTAAAATTCTTTTCCGTTTAAAATTTCAACGTAATCTTTATAATTTTCCTCCAAAAGTTTTGGGGTATCAAGTCCGTAAGGACATTTTGATTTACATTGATTACAGTGCAGACAATTTTCTATCTTTTTCATTTTAGCCTGAACAGCCGGAGTAAGCTGAAGTTCGGACGGTGAACGTCTTAGAAGAAGTGACATTCTTGCACAGTTATTTATTTCAATACCGACAGGACAAGGCATACAATATCCGCAACCGCGACAAAATTCGCCTGCAAGCATTTTTCTGTCATTATCAATAAGTTCCTTAATTTCACCTGTCACAGACGGTGGGTTTGTATTGTAACTCAAAAATTCGTTAAGCTCACTCATACGCTGAACACCCCAAATAGGAAGTACGTTATCATATTGTGCCATAAACGCATAAGCGGCGGCGGAATTTGTTATAAGACCGCCCGAAAGTCCTTTCATTGCTATAAAACCGAGATTATTTTTTTTGCAGTTTTCAACTATCGCAATATCTTTGTCCGTTGCAAGATAGCAGAACGGGAATTGAATTGTGTCGTAAAGTCCGGAGTCGATAGCCTCTTGTGCGACTGCAAGACGGTGATTTGTAAGACCGATAAAACGAATTTTGCCTTGTGCTTTTGCCTCAAGCATTGCCTCATAAAGTCCTGTACCGTCATTCGGTTTCGGACAGAATGACGGATTGTGGAATTGGTAAATATCTATGTAATCCGTTTTCATATTGTTAAGACTTGTATTTAGGTCTTTCCAAAAATCATCGGCATTTTGTGCGGCGGTTTTTGTGGCAATGTATATTTTGTCACGAACGTCCGACAGCGCATAACCGATTTTTTCTTCACTGTCTGTGTAAAAACGTGCGGTGTCAAAAAAATTAATTCCGCTGTTATACGCATGAAGAAGTATTTCTTTTGCGGAATCAAAGCTTATACGTTGTATCGGCAATGCACCGAATCCGTTCTTACAGACTTTAATTTCTGTCCTTCCTAAAGTTACATAATCCATATATTTTCGCCTCTTTAAATCAAGTTTTCTTAAATTATATCATATAGATTTACCACATTCAATATAAAAAGCAATCTTTGCAATATAAAAGACAATTATTGAATAACAAAAATGTGTTTGATGTGGTAAAATAGAAATAACATTATAATGGAGGAATTTTGTTTATGAAAAAGGATAAAGTTTTCTGTTTTCATCACGGCTGGCATTTTCTGCTTGCGGATGAGTTTCCTATGCAAAAAGCGCTTGAAAAGCATAAGGATAAAAACGGACGCTGTTTTTATGAACTTGATTATATAGAAGAAAATTGGGAGAGAGTAACTCTTCCGCATACGTTTAACGATACCGATTTGTTTCGTGACAGAATAAGGGACGCCGGCAGCGGTCAAAAACGTACTGCGGTATTTTACAGAAATTATTTGACCGTTCCGAAAGAATATTGCGGTCAAAAGGTACTTATCGAATTTGAGGGAATACGTCAGACGTGCTATTTATATGTAAACGGTAAAATGGTCGGATATGTCGAAAACGGTGTTGCACCGTTTGGGTTTGATTTGACTCCGTTTATTGATTACGATAAACCGAATTTAATCGCTGTTGCGACTGACAACACCGCCACGCGTGAAACGGATTTTTGTATTGCAGAAACACCGAACAAGCCTGACGTTATACCCGGTTCGTACTTGTTTCCGCAGGACAAAGAGGTCGATAAAGCGTATGAGGGTGTGGGATATTTTTGGAATTGCAATGACTTCAATCCGTCTGTCGGCGGTATAACAAGACCTGTAAAAATTCATTTTAAACCGCAGATATATTTGACTTTGCCGCTTTACAGCAATCTTATGACAAAGGGTACATATATTTACGGCAGTGATTTTGATATACAAAACGGTACGGCGAAAATAAATGTTGAGTCGGAAATCAGAAACGAAAGCGGAAAAGATGTCAAGGCATATATTGAGATAAGCGTAAAAAATATTGACGGCGAAGAAGTAACGCGTTTTAAATCGGACGAATGTGTTGTAAATTCAACAAGTGCTAAAATACCGCCGTTGTCAATAACACCGACAGACGCATATATTGCGGAGATTTTGCCTGACGGGAGAAAGCACTATACAGCGGTTAATGATGAAAGCAAACTCGGCGAAACGGTTACAAAGTCGCTTAACGTAACGGAAGTAAGCGCTGTTTCGGATACAACAAAGCTGAATTTTTGGAGCATATCCAATCCGTTTTTGTACAGAGCGGAAGTAAGACTTTTTGCGGACGGCGAATTGTGCGACAGTGAAGTTATCGAAACAGGTTTCAGAAAAGTCGGTTACGACAAGGATAGGGGTGTGCTGCTAAATGATGTTCCTGTTTGGCTTAGGGGTTACGCACAAAGGGCAACGAATGAATGGGCGGCAATCGGCATTGCACCAGAATGGCTGAAAGACGTTGACGCAATGCTTATAAAAGAAAGTAATGCAAACCATATTCGCTTTATGCACGTTGCAGGCTCAAAAGCAGATGTTCGTTCGTTTGACCGTCACGGTATTGTGTGTACACAACCGGCAGGTGACAAGGAACGTGAGAATTTCGGCAGACAGTGGAAACAAAGAGTTGAACTTATGCGTGATGTGATAATTGCGTTCAGGAACAGTCCGTCAATCCTGTTTTGGGAGGCGGGCAACAATTCGATAAACAAAGAGCATATGGCTGAGATGCGTGCGATTAAAGAAAAACTTGACCCAAGCGGCGGAAGATTTATGGGTTGCCGTACATTGAATACAGAGGACGTTATAGAAGAATCCGAATTTGTCGGAACTATGCTTAACCGCCATGCCGCAAGATTTACCGCAGAGCATGGACCGATTATGGAAACTGAATATTTGCGTGAAGAAGCACCGAGAAGAATTTGGGACGATTTTTCACCGCCTGATTTTGATTATAAGACAAAGTGGGGCGGAAAGGGCGGTCGTAAGCAGGTCGGTATTGATTTTTACGATATGACTTCGGAGGACTTGGCACTTGCTTCGGCTAAAGGCTATGGCGAATTTTTCAATGACAGAATAGGCGGTGCGTCAAAAAAGGATTATTACAGCGGTTGTGCGGCTTTGTGCTGGACAGATTCGGCACAACACGGCAGACAGGCGTACAGTGAAAACGCAAGAATGAGTGGCAGAGTTGACGCGGTGCGTAATAAAAAGCAGAGCTTCGACGTGTTTCGCGTTATGCAGTCACCGAAAAGTGCGATAAAAATTTTCGGTCACCAGAATTATCCTAAAGCGGACGGCGACAATTACAAATACAATGTGAAAAAGTTCAACGGCACATATTGGGAAGAAACAGGCGAAACGGATTTTCGTGACGCACATAATAAGACGGTGTATGTAATCGGCAGTTATGATATTGCGAAAATTGTTTTAAAAGTCAACGGCAGAGAAGTCGGGGTGTGCGATAAAACGATTTACACATTTGTGTTCCCGTTTCCGAATATCGACATAACCGAAAGCGGTGAGATAACCGCATACGGATATGACTGCGGCGGCAATCTTGTTGCAAATGACACGATTAAAACAGTCGGTAAACCGTCACAAATTCACTTAACACTTCACACCGATACAAACGGACTTAAAGCTGACGGCAATGACGTTGCATACGTTGATATTGAAGTAACCGATGAAAACGGCGATATTTGTCCGTTGTGTTATGATAAAATTGACTTTGAATTCAGCGGTGACGGTGTATTCTTGGGCGGATATAACAGCGGTAAATTTGATTTTGAAGATAAGCACGAGAGTGTTATACATAAAAATTACGTCTATGCCGAGTGCGGTACGAACAGAGTGTTTATTCGTTCGACAGAAAATGTCGGAAAGCTAAAGCTAAAGGCGAATATGAACGGCATAACGGCGGAAATTGAATTTGAAAGTGTTGAAACTAAAAATGATACTCTTACGGAATGTACGTTTGACGGAATATACGAAGATTGCAAAAATGACGCAGACAGAGCGGAATTTGAGGCGATAGAAGAAATCGATAAGATTAAGTACATTCCCGAATCCGAGCCTTACTGCAAAATACTTGTGAACGGTCAAGAGCCTGATACAAGGGGAGTAAGAAGCCTTAATAAAAACGGTCGTATATGGGGTGCGGTGATTTGTATTCTTGAACGTCTTAAAACTGAGTGGAGCGAACATTTCGACTTTGAATATAATTCGGACGAAAAAATACTTACACTAAAAAGCGGTGAATATGTCGTTACGGCAGAGTGCGGACGTACTCATTTACTTGTAAACGGAAATGAAAATCTTATGGACGGTGAGCCGTATATTTCGGACAGCGGACAATTCGTTATGGAAGTCAGCGCGATAGCGTCATATATTGACGGCGTAAGTGCGTGGTATGACGATAAAGTAGAAGTTTTCAGAATAGAAACCAAACAATAAAAGACTGTCGGCAAAAAATCGCCGACAGTCTTTTTTAATCATTATCATTATTGTTATTCTTCTTTAATTTTCTGCGGCCGTCTATAACGACCAAAAGCAGAAATATCACAATAAGAACAGTCAATACAATAGCTTTTGCAGACATAATTTATTCTCCTTATTTACAGAAAACGTGTTTTCCGATAGTTTTAATAATAGGTCTTGTACGGATCCATGAACTTGTTGCTGTGGATGGGTTGTAGTAATATATTGCACCGCCTGTCGGATCCCAGCCGTTCAAAGCGTCGCGCGCGGCATTATAGCAAGATGATTGTATCGCTTTGTTAATCTGTCCGTCATCAACGGCGGTAAATGCACCGGGTTGATATACAACTCCTGCGATTGTGTTCGGAAACGAGGAATGACGTACGCGGTTTAAAACAACAGCACCTACTGCCACTTGCCCCTCATAGCTTTCACCTCTTGCTTCACCGTTTATAACCATTGCAAGAAGTGTTGTATCATTAGAATATGAACTTGATGATGAGCCTGTCGGCAAACCTATTTTTGAAAGTGTTGCGGGACCTGAGATACCGTCGGCGGTAAGACCGTTCTTACGCTGAAATTCTTTCACCGCATTGGCGGTACGCCAACCGTATATTCCGTCAATACTTCCGCTGTAATATCCCCAAGACTTAAGCCTTGTTTGAATATTTGTGACTTCCTGACCTTGCGAGCCTATCTTTGACAATGCGAAAACGGTACTTTCGCAAAACACACAACATATTACTGTTGACAATAACATTACCGATATTCGTTTAGATATATGTTTCATAAGAAATCCTTTCTTTCTTGATGTAATATATATCTATTTTTAACGGATATTTTGTTTTTAATACGCAATTATAGGTAATTTTATTTGAACGTGAATTGCAAGCGTCAAAGCACATATTTGCTCAGCACCGTTATTCGCCAATTCTCTTGCACAAGACTGAGCGGTGTTCCCTGTGGTGTAAATATCGTCAAAAAGCAATATTTTCTTACCGTCACATTTTTCTGTGCATTTGAATGCACTCTGAACATTTGTAACACGTTCCGTTCGTACAAGTGAACTTTGCTTTTTAGTTGCTTTTGTGCGGATAAGCAAATCTGTACGCATAGGTATTTTTAAATACTCCGCAACTTCTTTTGCTATAAGTTCGGATTGATTGTAACCGCGTTCCTTTAAACGTTTCTTGTGCAGAGGAACCGGAACGATATAATCAAATGTATCCCATATATCATATGAATCAAGATAATTTTTCATCATATCGGCAAGTAATTTTGCATAGGCTTTGCAATTTGAGAATTTTAAATCAAGTATAACTTTACGCATACTTTTTGTGTATTCAAAGGGGGACATTGTGAAAGCGATATGTTCCGTACCTTGATAAGGTGAGGCGTATGCCGTTTTGTCAAGATTTTCAAAACAGTGACGGCATATGCCGATTTTACCGTTTATAAGGTGAGCGGTGTCGCTCTCTTTTCGTTCGTCACAAAATACACAAATATACTTACTCATATTACCACTTTTTCTTCGGACATTTGCCGTCCGATAATCTCGCTTTTACCTGCATAACACAGCCGCATACACCGCACGTTGAGCCGTACATAAAATCATCGCAGATTTGACAAATATCAAATCTGTTTTCATATACATCACTGCTTACAAGCCGTACACTTTTCATTGAAGTGACTTGCTCAACCATTTTTTGAATATCGTCTTCGGAAAGAACGGTTTTTAATCCGCACCGTTTACATTTTGCCATTACTTTAATGTTATTACACAAGCACTCATTTTAGGCAGCTTGAATGAAAGTTTACCGTTTTCAAGTGATACATCAAACTTTTTCGGCTCAACTGTGTTCGGTGCGTCAAATGTGTTGCAGTCGTTCATATGCTCCGATACAAGAATTTCTCCGTCAGCAACAGAAAATTCACCGTCACGCAAATCAAGCTCCATATCTTCGTCACTGTCAAGACTTGTGTTGCAGATTGAAACAGTCATTTCACCGTTTTTCTTTGAAGCGGAAATGCTGATTTTAGGGAACTTCAAGCCGTTGATTTCCTGTTCTTCGCAGTCATAGTCAACGTCAACTCTTTCGCCGTCCATATGACCTTTCATCATTCTGAACAAGTGATATGTAGGTGTAAGCACCATTTTTTCACCGTCCGTAAGAATCATTGCCTGAAGTACGTTCACCATCTGTGCAATGTTAGCCATCTTAACACGGTCGTTGTGCTTGTGGAAAACGTGAAGTATAAGCATACCGCTTATAACGTCACGCATAGTATTCTGCTGATATAAAAATCCCGGATTAGTTCCGATTTCAACATCAAACCAGTTGCCCCATTCGTCTACGATAAGGTCGATTTTCTTTTCCGGATCGTATCTGTCCATAATTGCAGTGTGAACGTTTATAACTTTGTCCATCTTCATAGCGTTAGCCATAAGCTTATACCAACCGTCATTGTCAAATTCGGTTGCACTGCCTTTGTTTTCCCAAGCACTTTCAAAAGTATAGTTGTGCAGAGAGATACCCTCTGTCATATGACGGATATTCTGCATTAATGTTTCCATCCAACGAGTATCGTCAACGTTCGGACCGCCTGCAATTTTGTAGATTGGCTCATCGCCGTAGTTTCTTATAAATGTTGCATATCTCTTGTATAGGTCGGCGTAATATTCGGGACGCATATTACCGCCGCAACCCCAGTTTTCATTGCCGACACCGAAGAATTTTAACTTCCAAGGCTTTTCGCGACCGTTTTTACGGCGTTCGTTTGCAAGCGGTGAATCACCGTCAAATGTCATATATTCAACCCAGTCACGCATTTCCTGTACAGTACCGCTGCCGACATTTCCGCATATGTACGGCTCTGTTCCGAGCTGTTCGCAAAGCTCAAAAAATTCGTGTGTACCGAAGTGGTTGTTTTCGACAACACCGCCCCAATTTGTATTAACCATATAAGGACGCTGTGATTTTTCGCCGATACCGTCACGCCAGTGATAGTCGTCCGCAAAACAACCGCCCGGCCAACGCAATACCGGTATTTCAAGCTCCTTTAAAGCGTTTACAACATCACAACGCATACCGTTTTTGTTAGGTATGTCCGAATTTTCATCAACATATAATCCTTCATATATACATCTGCCAAGATGTTCGGCAAATTGACCGTAAATATATTTGCTTATCTTTCCTTGATTTCTTGCTGTATTTATTATTGCTTTTGCCATTTCATTTCCTCTCTTTCACATACAAAAAATATCCGTTTTGATTATACTATGACCGAATTTCAAATGCAATATGTTAGAAAAAATAATCTGATATTTAATACTTTTTTCTGATTTTTAAACAGACTGCAGACAAAACCTTTATGGGTTTGTCTACTTTATTTTGGGAGTTTGAGGTGTAACCTCAAGTTATAATCATTTCTGACGACATGTGCGGCAGAAATGGCTTAAAATCTAAAGTTTCGACTTTGGAGGAACTTTAGATTTTTTCTTTGAAAATACTCAAAAATTACATCATAAGATGTGATTTTTGGAGCTGTCGACATTTTGTCGACAGGCTCTGTTAAAGCACTTTTATGAATAAACCTTTCATAACGTCAAGTGATTTTTGATGCATTTCTTCGTCTGCCGCGGCGGTAAGCGATGAGTCAACAATTATTTCGGAATTCGGACAAGCCGATTTTGCCATAACGGCATTTGAAAGTACGCATATGTTGCTCACAAGTCCGCAAAGCTCTATTGTATCGAAGTCTTTGCCCTCAAGATATTTTGCCATTTCAAGCGACGGGAATGTATTTTTTTCAAAACATAGCTTGCCTTTTAAAGCGTCGGCTAATCCGCCGTAAAGCTTGTGACCGACGGTTCCTTTAATGCAATGGGGAACAGGCAGACTTTTACCCTCTGCTGTGGTAAGATAGTCGTCAAAATGAGTGTCTAAAGTATATATTATTTCGTCATTTTGGTATTCGGCGATTTTTTCTAAAATGCCTTTTTCAAGCTCTTTTGCCTTGTCAAAACCAAGACTTCCGCATACAAAATCGTTTTGGTAATCTACTACTATAAGTAATCGTTTCATATTCATTCACTCCTTTTTCATTATTATAACTTAAATCAAGGTATATGTAAATAAATTTCACCTTTATAGGTATAAAATCATACTATATATTACGGATATGTAAATCCGAATTTGAAAAAAGGAGTTGTTATAAATGTCAGAATTAAATAAACCGAGCTGCCCTTATCCAAAGTGCGGTTGTGTCGGCTACGGTTATGTTCCCGTGCAGGAAATGGAAGAAGTTTATGATGATTGTACAGGGCTTATGCAAGGTACGATATTCCCTGAACTTGATTTGAATATGTGTGAATACGGTAAGGTTTGTAAACAGTGGGGAGGCGGTATGTGATGGAATGTTCAAGAGTTGAAATGCTGAAAAAAATTCAGTGCAGTAATTTTGCCGCTTATGATATGCTTTTGTATCTTGATACCCATTCGGACGATAAAAAGGCATTCAGAATGTTTCAGGCACTTGTTAAGAAAACCAAGGAATTGAAATGTGAATATGAAGAAAAATTCGGCCCGCTAAACCAGTTTTCAACCGCTATGCAGGATGAGTTTAACTGGCTTGATAATCCGTGGCCGTGGGAAAAGGAGGCTAATAAGTAATGTTTAGTTATAATAAATTTCTTGAATTTCCGGTAAAGGTTTCAAAACCAAATCCACGTCTTGCAAATGTGGTTATAACTCAATACGGCGGTCCAAACGGTGAACTCGGCGCGTCACTTAGATATTTGTCGCAAAGATATACTATGCCCGATGAAGTTTCAAAGGGGTTGCTTACGGATATAGGTACGGAGGAATTGGCACATTGAGGTTATCTATAATATAAAAGCTGCTCAACAGTGAACAGCTTTTCATTATGTAATATATTTCGGAATTTTCGGATAGATGGCAATATCAAAATTATCAAGGTTGCCTTTTTTTGAACGCTCTTTTTTTGTATAGACAACTTTTTCAAGAACATCTTTCAGCATATCATTTTTTGCTTTTGGGGAAGGCAGGTCATAATAAACCTCAAGCAGTTTTTCTACTTTCGGAATTATATTGACAGCACTGTCTTCACGAGTAATTTCGGTTTTAAGTTCTTTATCCAATATGGCGATATGTTCTTTAACTTCGTCCATTCGCAGTGATAAGGCTCGTGAACGTTCAAGAAATACATCAGTGGTGTATATGCCTTGCTCTAATAGGTCATGTGTTTTACTTATTTGCTTATTTAATGTATCAAGTTCGTGTTGTTCTTTTTGTAATGCTTTTTTCTTTATAGAAACTTGAGAAATTCGTTCGATTTGGGGAGAAGTTATATCCCATGATATTTTATATTCTCCTAACCATTCTTTAAGAGATTGAAGAATACGTTCTTCGACCACTCGTAACTGTGAGCCTACATTGTTACACGTTGGTTCACTGCAAATTAGCATATCGGGATATTTTGTATGCGGTCGTCTAACCATATGCCGTCCGCAATTACCACATATAACAATGCCGCTCAATGAGTTTTTTACTGTATTTTTTTCGCCGATAGGACGTGCAGGGTTATGACGCATTAAGTCTTGAGCTATGTCGAATGTTTCTTTTGATATAATAGGTGGATGCAATCCTTTGCAAAGCATATAATCTGTTGCCCGCGGTCGTGAAATATGGAGTTGACCGTCTATCATCTTTTTTTGCTGTGGTCGCCAATTCCACCGAATCATACCTATATATACCGGATTGATTAATATATCACGAATAGACGCTACTACCCATACTTTGCCTCGCTTTGGTGGCACTTTCATTGCATTAAGACGTTTGGCAATAAAACCTGTGCCCAGCCTATTAAATGTACTATCCGATTGTTTTTCACCGACAGTATATAATTCAAAAATTAATCGGACAACATCAGCCTCTTCCTTGTTAATCTCAAGAGTCCAGCCTTTATCGTTTTCAATACGGATCCGATTGTATCCGTACGGTGCTTTGTTGGCAACGTACTTTCCGTCTTTTACTGAAGCCATTCGGCCACGTTGTAAACGTCGATTAATTGTTTTATATTCACGGCGTGACATAAACAAACCAAATTCAAAATATTCCTCGTCAAATTCGTTATTTGGGTTGTAAGTTTTTATTGGAGTAATTATTTTTGTATCGCTGAATTTGAATGTTTGAGCAACAATACCTTGGTCTATGGTGTCACCTCTTGCTAAACGTTCCACCTCCATAACTAATACTCCGTCCCATATGCCTTGCTCTACTTCCTGTAATAGCTGCTGCATAACAGGACGTGCGGCAATAGTTTCGCCGGAAACAATTTCACGATAAATAGCAGTGATGTTTAGATTAAGTTTTTTCGCAAGGTCCAATAATGCTTTCTCGTGGCGAGCCAATGTTTCGCCCTCACCTCGTGCTTCTGCCTCACTGTCGGCACGAGATTTTCTTAGATATAAACAATATTGCATAATCAGTCATCCTTTCGCTTTTTATCGGTTTTACGGTTTTGACGAAGATTTCTTATAAAAATCAGTACAAGTTCAGCTTCTTTAACAGTAAGTTGGTTAAATAGCTTTACCATTTCAGAATATTCGTCATTGTTTGATTTATTCATATATGTGCACTCCTTTATTTGTATTACAGTTATTTTACAACTATATTACAAAATAAAGTTGTTTTTGATAGAAAATATCGAATTTTGATATATTTAACAGTAAAATAGGTATAAAAATAAACAACCAATTATTTTACGGTTGTTTATTGATTATCTTTAAATTTGATAATGTCTATAATTTTCCACCAAGTTATAAGGATATCGTCACTTTCTATATTTATCGGTAGTTTTAAAATGCCTTGTCTATAAGTTTCATACATAGAGGCAATATTATAATTTTCTTTGTGCAATAGTTTTATTATGTCATTTATAATTGTAGGTGCAATAAAAGATAATTCAGGATGCTTGGTATATGAAGTAATATTAATTACACCATTATTATTACAAATAGTTTCATTAGTATAGCCAAGAATATCTAAAAAAAGAACAACAAAATACATTTCTAATGCTTTTTCTGTGCTATCGTATTTAGCCTTAATGTATGCTATATTTAAAAAATCATTTCTCATTAAACCTAACAAATTTGAGGTGGCATTATTTTTGGCGTTAGTGTAAAATTCATCAACAAGAATTTCGACACATGTTTTATTATATTCCAACATGTTATTTTGTAATTGCACTATATTAAAATTTTCATCTTCTGTATTTAAAATATTTATCATTCTATAAATAAATCTTCTATCAGCTAAAGAATCTTTGATAAATTCAAATTTCCAAAGACCTTTTTTATCTAATAATAAATATTGATTGGCAAATGGTGAAACTCTAGTATAAATGGTATTTTTGCAACACTGACATATACAATGAGTTTTAGGAAGCTTTTTTTGTTGAGTGCCACATACAGGACATTTTTTGTTTGCATAACAATCAGCATATAAATTTAAGCTACTTGTATCTATTTCATCAAATATAGGTGATTTTTCAAATATGTTGTATGTATAATTCGTTTTCATTAATCTTCTATACAATAATCTACTGATAACATTGGCTTATCATAATCACTTAAAGCATCTTCTTGTACAGTACAATACATAGTATATTGTTTTTGGGTATCAATAGTTTGAGGTATTTTAGTAAAATCATAATACATTTTGTATTGCTGACCATCATCAGCGGTAAATAAAAAATATATTTTTGGATTGATTTGTGAAATGTTATCCATAGTATATGTGTCAACTATACCATGAAGCACATCTTTCATTCCTGTATTCATTTCAGCATTTTTAGCTGTATCATATGATAGTTCGGCATACTGTGATAACTCATCTTCGGTTGGGGTTAAATTGTTTTTATCAAATATGATTAATTCATCAAAAATAAAAGCATTTTTACTGCCATAGTGAGCAATATATGCAATATAATTATTAATATCAAAATGTTTAGAGGTTGGATAGGTGTCAGCAATAGGCTGGGCTTGGTTTTTTGCATCTTCAGGAGTTATTGAGTTGTTATTTGCAACCATTATTGTTGCAGCAAATATGTCTTTGATGTATTCTTTATCTTTATTCATATCAAATGAAACATACCATTTATATAATTTATTGTTTTTTGTAGTTATATAAACACGACAGTTATAGTCATTGAGATATGTTTCAAATTCCGTATAAATATCACTTTTGTTATCTTCTTTATCATATACAGTTATATAATTAGCTGGTTTTAATGATTGATTAATTTTTGCTAAAGCTGATATATAATTTAAACATAGATTTATAACATCATTAGGTATAATACCATTATCTAAAGATAATGAGTCTAACTTATAGCATTTTCCATTAGCTAATTGTTGATATGGAATTGTTGATGGTGTGGGTTCCGGAGTTGGAGTTGGTGTTATTTTTTGAGAACATGATGTCAAAACTAAAACGGAACTTAATAATAGTATAAATTTTTTCATAAAAAACTCCTTATTTAATTATTGCAGGATTTATTGTTGTTAATATTTTACTTAGAATTTTGTACATATATCAATCTTCGGCTGTTCGTTGGGATTTGATAAATTTTATATAATTTTCTATCTGATGTCTTTCTTCTTCAGAAAAATCTTTTAATGCTTCAGAAAATTCGTTATTTTGTTCTGGTGTAGGAACTGTCGGTATATCAGTTTTTCCTAATATATAATCTACAGACACATTAAAAAAGTCTGCCATATATGAAACGGAATTTATATCAGGAAAGCTTATGCCACGTTCATACGCACTATAAGTTTGTCTTTTAATGTTTAATAAATTAGCCATGTCATCTTGCGTCATTTTTTTGCTTGTTCGTAACTCTTTTAATCTATTTCCTAACATATCATATACACCTCGATTTAATTATAGCAAATATAATTTGCTATAACAACAAAAGCAAAAATAAATTGCTAAAAATATTATGAAAAGCAAAAAATAATTGCAAAAACTATTGACAATGCAATTTAAGATTGCTATAATAAAGGTGAAAAGCAATTTTAAATTGCATTAGAGGAGGTGACAATATGAGAAAGTGGTTTATTGATTTGCGAAAACAGGCAAATTTAACACAACAGAAATTGGCGGATGAAATTGGAGTTACTCGACAGTTGATAAGTGCAATAGAAAATGGTGATTGTGAACCAAGCGTAACAACCGCTAAATCGTTGGGTAAACTGCTTAATTTCCCTTGGACGCAATTTTTTGAGTCTTCTGTTTAATTTTCATTATCTAAATTATAACATGAAAGGTAGGCGGAATAAATGGGAAGTAACCCTACAAAAGCGGCCAACAATATGTACTGCAAGTGCAGATTAGCGGCGGCAAAGTACAATGACAAATTAAACAGTCGTGATGGAGCGGCGGAAATGTTGGGATTATCAAGTTCGACTTTGGCAAGTTATGAACTTAATTTAACAAAAGTTGTGCCAGTTGAAAGCATTATGATGATGGCAGATGTATATAATGCTCCCGAATTAAAAAATTGGTACTGTTCCAATGTTTGCCCTTTGGGTGCTGAATTTCCGAAAATCGAAATTGAGGATTTAGACAGGCTTACAATCAAAGCATTATCGACATTACGCAAAATATCAAATGTGAAAGAAGACTTATTAGATATAACCGCTGACGGTGCTATATCTGTCGAAGAACGACCGAAATTAAATAATGTCATAAAAACATTAGATGAAATATCTAATGTGGCTCAATCACTGAAATTATGGGCGAAAAAGAATTTGTCAAAAACAGAATAGGACAATTTGTGATGTAAATATATTAAGTTGGGAGGTGGATTATATGAGAGAATTTGTTGAAGAATTTAAGATTGGTAACACCAATGTAAAAATTGCAGATGATTATTGTCGTGATAAAACACCGGAAGATGTTAATGCAATTCTTAAAAGAATTGGAGTAAATGCTTTACCGCATTTTGCAATGAATAAACAAGATAAGGCAGGGTAGTAATTATGAGCGGTTATTTACGAAATAAAAAAGAGAGCGTGACGCTCTATGCGTACACACTCCCACAACCAATATCATTATAACATAGCTCATTAATTATGTCAAACAAGAAACGGAGGATAACAATGATACAGATAGGTTTGGCAATGGTGTCATTTGGTATAGGTATATTTATCGGAATGAAAATTATTGGAGGTAAAAATAATGGACGACGCAATGAAGTTGATAATTGATATATGGAATAGCTTAAGTCCGGAGGGTCGTAAGTTATGGATTGGAGAGGGACAGGTTTTACCTACACTTAAAAACGGCAGATATGCAGCTAAGAAAAAGCCACAAATAATAAAACGCAAATTTGATGCGAAGTGGAATGCTGACACAAATCAAATTTTGGCAATTATAAACAAGTAAATAATAAATAAAATCTCGCAGGCAGATATGAGCCGTCAACTTTTAATATGTAAGACGTCCCATAAAACTTATTTTTAATAGGTTGGCGGTTCTGATGTGTCTGTGAGATATAGGACAAGCCTTATAAGCAGATACGGACAGGGTTGTTAAAATTATAAATTAAAACTAAATCCTATGAATTAATTTCCATACAGTTCTGCTGTTAAAACTATTACTTATTATCCGAAATAAATATGTATAGCAACCCTGTCTATATGTGCTTATAAGGTACAAGAAAGCGAGGGATTAAAACTGAAACAAAAGCACGAAAAAATGGAGTATATCATATCAGTTGTCATATTCAGCATGATATTGATAGGTTTAGAAAGTTTAATGATGATAATAATGGGAGGTGGCAAATTATGAAATTTTACTTTACATTCGGATTGGTTAATCAGCCTTTTACAGGTGGTTGGGTTGTTATCAACGCAGATAGCCGAGCTCAAGCGTGTATGCTATTCAGAGCAGCATTTCAGCCAGATGATGAAATGCTGAATTGTTGCAGTATTTATGAAGAAAGAGAGTTTAAAAGAACAAAAATGTACCGAGAAAATGATAATTTTGGTAGTGCATGTCATTGCGAATTGAGCTTAAAAATTGAAAAAAAATAGACCGCAGAGTTGCAGCTCAATGCGGTCAATGCAATCAGGTACATATCAATATACCATATTTTTATTCTATCAGAAATGAGGTGAGTTGTCAATGATTTTTAATAGTGATAGCTATGACGCACTTATGGCAATGGAAGAAGCAAGAACAGGTCATTACGGCGAAGATTATTTTGATAATGGCAGACCGGATGATTATTGGGACGTAATGGCTGACGCAAAGTATGAGGAGGAACGAGATGAACGATAAAGAAGAAATGATTATCGTAAATGATAATCAGGATTTAATAGTTATAAACCAACTTCCGGTCATATCGGAACAGTTGGACAAGGTGAAAGCGGAAATTCAAAGACGTACTGCATTTGCTGATACTGTAACAGTATCAGAGGAAAACAGACAGGAAATCAAAAAAATGCGTGCGGCTATGAATGCTGAAAAATCAAGACTTGATGAAGTATATAAAACGGCACTTGAAAAAGTTATTGCACCGATACAGGCAGTACAAGATAAATACAAGGATTGTGTAGGACTATATACCAAAGCCAATTCTCAACTGAAAGCCAAAATTGATGTTATCGAAGATGGATTAAAACTTGCAAAAGAAAATTCGGTAAAAGAGTATTTTGAAGAATTGGTTACTGCCAAAAATATTGATTTCATTTCATTTGAACAATTAGGCTTGAAAATAACATTATCAGTATCGGAAAAAAAGCTAAAAGAGCAAGTAAATAATATTGTAGAGCGTGTAGCAACCGATTTAAAGGCTATTGATATACAAGAAGACAAAGAAGAAGTATTGATTGAATATAAGAAACATCTAAATGTGTCTGAGGCAGTAAGCACCGTTGCGGCACGTCATAAAGCCATTCAAGCTGAAAAAGAAAGAAAAATAAAGCAGGAAGAACAGCGTGCAAAGAGAATAGCGGCGGCACAAGCTGTTGCGGAAGCAGCAAGACAACAAGCACAGATGCAGTCGGAAAGTGACAATGAAGAACCTGTACAAACTGTAAAAGAGCCTGTACACGTTGAACAACAGCTTACACCTCCGCAAGTAGAATTAAACAAATATCCGTTTAATTTCTCTGCTTATATTGAGGCAACATCAAAAGACGAGGCAATCGAAAAATTGAGAGAATTTAAACCAAAGCTAATTGAGTTTATGGAAAGAGAGGGTGTGCATTATGGCAAGTAATATGCAAAAACCGAAATTCAGTGTAGCAATAACTACACCGGCATACAAAAAATTGATTAATAACACGTTGAAAGACCCTCAACGTGCCAATAACTTTATAGCAAATGTATCAACGGTAGTTGCGAATAATCCACAACTGCAAGAATGTGAAGCAAGTACAATTCTTTCTGCTGCATTTTTAGCAGATAGTTTAAATCTTTCTATGTCACCACAGTTAGGCTATTGCTATTTAGTTCCGTATGAAACGGCTCTAAAGGACAAATACGGAAAAACAATGTGGATGTTAGATGAAAACGGCAATCATATATTGGATAACAATGGCAAGTGGAAAAAACATACTGTGAAAAAGGCACAGTTCCAAATGGGCTATAAGGGATATGTGCAGTTGGCTCAACGTACAGGACAGTATAAAAAAATTGTTGTCTTGCCGATAAAAGACGGCGAACTTATTCATTTTAATCCGTTGGAAGAAGAAATTGACGTACAACTTATTGAGGATGAACTTGAACGAGAACAAGCGAAAACAATAGGCTATTATGCCATGTTTGAGTATCATACGGGTTACCGCAAAGCAATATATTGGTCCATCAGAAAAATGATGGCTCATGCAGACAAGTATTCGGCAGCATTCAGTGCGGAAATGTACGAAAAAATACAAAATGGTGAAGTCCCTGAAAAAGATATGTGGCGATATTCTTCATTTTGGTATAAGAATTTTGATGATATGGCTATGAAAACAATGTTAAGACAACTCATTTCAAAATGGGGTGTTGTATCGATAGAGATGGAGAATGTCCTAAAGAAAGATATGGCTGTCATAGAATCTGAAACGGATTATACATACATTGATAATGATAGTGATAATGATAGTGATAATCAAATTCCGTTGTCACAACCTGAGCCGGATATGGTGCAAGATAGCGACAATGTAGAGCCACTGATACAAGAAAATTTACAACAAGAAATGAATGGCAGTGAAACGTCCGAGCAGGAGGCGATAGATATTGATTCGATATAATATCATAGCTACAGGTTCTAAAGGTAATGCAGTTAAAATTGATGATATATTGATAGATTGCGGTGTATCTTTCAAAAAACTAAAAGATGTGTACAAGCATATAAGATTGGTCTTACTTACACACGAACACTCGGACCACTTCCGCCCGTCAACTATACGAAAGTTGGCGGCGGAACGTCCAACTTTGAGATGTGGTTGTTGTCGTTGGATGGTTCCCAAGTTAATAGAATGTGGAGTTTCACCAACACAAATTGATGTATATGACATAGGAAAAAGATACGATTATAAAGTATTTGCTCTGTCACCTATCAAACTATATCATGACGTTCCGAACTGCGGATATAGGCTATATTTCGGACGAAAGAGAGTGTTGTACGCAACAGATACCCGAACAATGGAAGGTATCAGTGCAAGGGGATATGATTATTACTTCATTGAAGCAAATTACAAAAAAGAAGAAATTAAGCGTAAAATTGCAGACAAAAAAGAACAGGGCGAATATGCGTATGAGGTGCGAGCCATGAATGAACATCTGTCGCAGGAAGAAGCTGAAGATTTTATATATTCAAATATGACCTCGAAAAGCAGATATATCTTCTTGCACGAACACATTGATAAATAACAAGGTAGGGGATAAGAATGTCGCAGATAACAACAGCAAAAATTGTAGAGTATGACGGCTGTAATATGCTGATAATTCCACAAGAACCGATAAGCCGTGAGATGATTAGAAAACAAGTAAAAAACGTTGAATTACGGTTATGCGATGGTCGGGAATGTACGTCTGAACAACGAAGAAAAATATTTGCAATAATCGGAGAGATTGCTGATTGGAGCGGACATGACAGTGAAGATTTGCGTAAATACTTTACATCAAATTATTGTATGGATAATGACCTTGAGTATTTCAGCTTATCCCCCAAAAAGCCTAATTTAGCGGATATGGAAACTGCAACAGGTTTTATATCTTATTTGATAAAATTCTGTTTTGAATGGAATGTACCGACACTCGATACCATGCTTAATCGTGCCGAAGAAATCGGTAAATATTTATATATGTGCTTGGAGCATAGGAAGTGTGCTATTTGTAATGATAAGGCAGAAGTACATCACTTAGACGCTGTCGGTATGGGTAGGGATAGAAATGATATTGTTCATGTAGGTATGAATGCTATTGCGTTATGCCGCAAGCACCATATACAGGCTCATAATATGGGCAAAAATGAATTTTTAAAACAGTATCATGTATATGGAATAATACTTGATTCGTACTTATGCAAAATATTAAATTTAGGACGAAAGACTGTATATAACGAGCTGTTTGAACGTGATAAACAGTTTTTGCAGCTTGAGGAGGTGAGAGAATAACATGGCAAGACCCTTGAAAGATGGGGTTGATTATTTTCCAAAAGATACTGATTTTTATGCAGATGATAAAGTGCGACTTTTAAGAGCGGAGTTTGGCTCAAAAGGAATGTATCTTTTAGACTACATATTATGTGACTTATACGGCAAAAATGGATATTTCATCAAATGGGATAAAAACAAGTGCTACCTTGTGTCAGACGGTGCGGGATGTGGTTGTTCTCCTGAGTTTGTTGCAGAGTTTATTTCCGGGTGTATCAGATGTTCTTTCTTTGATAAAAGGGTGTTTGAAATGTTTGGAGCATTGACATCTGTGGGTATCCAGCGGCGCTTTATAAGAATGTTAAACAGCCGCGAAAATTTCACATTTATTGAAGAATACTTTCTGCTTGATACATCTGATAAAAAAGATGTTCCGCAAGGTATTCTTAATAAACTTGCATTTAAAAAGGTTTCCGATAAAGAAAACGAAGTTAAAAGTAAAGATAACCCTAATAAAAATAAAGATAATTCACAAAGTAAAATAGAAGAAAATAAAGTAGAGGAGAGTAGAGTAGAGGAAAGTACAATAGATGACTCTCACCGCTCGCCTGCACCGTATGAGCAAATCAAAGATATGTATAACAACATATGTACATCATATCCTAAATTACGCTCAATGTCTGATAGTCGAAAGAAAGCAATTAAAGCAAGACTTAGACAGTACAGTATTGACGATTTCAAATGTCTGTTTGAGAAAGCGGAAAATAGCAGTTTTTTAAAAGGTGCAAATAATCGTAACTGGTCTGCCACGTTTGATTGGCTGATAAAAGATTCCAATATGGCTAAGACGCTTGACGGAAATTATGACGATAGACCTATGCAAAGAAATGATTATAATGCCGGTGCAAGAAAAAACAATAATCTATTTCTTGATTTACTTGAAAACAGTGAATTTGATAACGGAGATGATATATTATGACATTTCAAGAAACTGCTAAAATTATGGCGGTATTTAGGGCTGCATATTCACGCTACTATGCAAACATAGACGTGGAAGAAGCAAGACGGGTAACAACATTATGGGCGTCTATGCTTGCCGATTACAGCTATGAAACTGTTTCAAATGCAGCTAAGGCATTGATTGTATCAAGCAAGTTTCCACCGACAATAGCCGAGGTAATAGAAAAAATACAGCTATTAACCAAAGAACCGGAACTGACGGAGGGCGAGGCTTGGAGCATGGTGCGAAAAGCTATCCGTAATGGAATTTACGGATATAAAGAGGAATATAGAAAATTGCCTGACAAGGTAAAAACGGCAATAGGAAACCCTCTGATGATACACGAATGGGCTAAGGTAAGTGCAGATGAACTCGATACCGTAGTAGCAAGTAATTTTATGCGGAATTTTCGTTCACAAACGAAAAGCAAACAGGAATATGAAAGTTTGCCACAAAGCGTAAAAAAATTTGTTGAGGAAATATCCGCAAAAATGCCGAAACTGGAGGAAGTAAATGAGAGGAATAAATGATATAAGAATAACCTTTGAAGAAAAAATCAACAAGTATGCCGTAAAGCAAATACAACCTCATATGATTAACGCACTTGCAGTAATGTTATGTGATGAGGCTGTAAACGAAACGTTATTTAGTTTAGGCACAATAGAAAATATGGAGGTGATCGCATGAAAAAACGCAGTTGCAGAATGACTGATACAGAAAAAGAAATGCACGATAGGGCAGTTAAAATTCGCAAAATGACAGATGAGCAGTTGTGTAAATACATAGATGATACACAAGGCAAGAATGATACACGGGATAAAAGTGTGAGTAAGTTTTTAACTTGTGTGGCAGGAATGAAAGGTATAGGTAAAACAACAGAAAATAAATTATATTATCTGGCAAGAGAAAAGGGGTTTATTGATTAATGCGTTGGAGTGAAGCGGAGTATGCACGATATATTCAGAATACGGAACAAAACACAAGCAGTCCAAAGCCTAAAAATAAATACTCTTCTCAAAAAACTTGGATTGATGGTATATGTTTTGACAGTAAAAAGGAAGCCGATTATTATTGTCAGTTAAAGTTGCTTACAAGAGCAGGAGAGATAAAAGGTTTCTGTCGTCAAGCAAGATTTGTTGTGACAGAGGGTGTAGGGAGTATAGAACGAGGTACTGAATATGTTGCAGATTTCGTAATCTTCAACAATGACGGAACAAGTCGCATTGTTGACACGAAAGGGGTGAAAACCAATGAATTCAAGTTAAAAATGAAATCGTTCCGAGAAAAGTATCCGACTCTTAAAGTAGAGTTGGAATAAAGGAGTAGATAATTGATGGGTAAAATAAGAACTCGAAATCAATATCAAGCCGAGTTTGTGAAGTGTATTCAGAAATTCGGCGGTAAATATCAAACATGGGAAATATTCGCTGATTTCATATCAATGTTTGCCTGTGCCATATCAAATGGCATAGATAGGGTGCATTTCAAACCGAGAGAAGAAATGTATATGCAAATTATTCGCAAATACACAAAGGAAGAACAGGCAATCTTTCCTGAGATGATGGGTCACGTCATCAATGGCATGGAGGAAAACAGGGATTGCGATTTCCTTGGAGAGTTGTATATGGCTCTGGACTTGGGAAGCCATTGGAAAGGACAGTTTTTTACACCGTATAGTTTGTGTAAAATGACTGCTCAATTACAAAAAAATGATATAGAACAAGAAATAAAAGCAAATGGATTTGTATCTGTAAATGACCCGGCATGTGGAGCAGGCGCATTGCTTGTTGCGGTAGCAAATACTGCGGCAGAAGAAATAAAACAATTTAATTGGCAAAATCACATCCTATTTGTTGCTCAAGATATAGATGCAGTTACGGCCAAGATGTGTTATACACAATTATCTCTATTGGGGTGTGCCGGGTATGTTAAGATTGGCGATACAATGGCGAATCCAATAACGGCAAACGAGTCATTGTATGAAATGACAAAAGAAGATAGTTGTTATTGGTATACACCAATGTATTTCAATGATGTTTGGAATTGGCGAAGAATGTTTCATATGTTTGATAAAACCATGCAAAAAAATATAACGATAACAAATAATGATGAAAAAGAAAAGACCGCCCAGCCAGTAGAAAACTCGCAAGATATAGATAGAAACGAGTTTAATACCGAAAAGAACGGTCAGCTATCATTATTTTGAAAGGAGTTTGGATATGGAAACTACAAATCAAAATAACTTAGACAAAATTATATCACAAGATACAGAGAAAATCAATAATGACGAACAGACAAAATCTGAAATCGTGTATATTGAAGTTGATAAATTACATCCACATGACGCAAATCCTCGAAAAAATATAGGTGATGTAACGGAACTGGCGGACAGTATAAAGAAAAACGGTATATTGCAAAATCTTACGGTTGTTCCGGCAACAGGTTATTGGTACGGTGACTATACCGTAATAATCGGTCACAGACGTTTGGCGGCGGCAAAACAAGCGGGATTGAAAACTGTACCGTGCGTTATTCGTGAAATGGGCCAAAAGGAACAGATAGCAACAATGTTGCTTGAAAATATGCAACGTTCGGATTTGACAGTATATGAGCAAGCGCAAGGAATACAGATGATGTTAGATTTGGGCGAAACGGTTGAAACAGTTGCAGAAAAAACTGGTTTTTCCGAAAGCACTGTAAGACGTAGAACTCGTTTGTTGAAGTTGGACAGTGATGTGTTCAAGGAAACTGAGGGCAGACAGATAACCATGTTGGAGTATGACAAGCTGTTTGAAATCAAAGATGATAAGAAAAGGAATGAAGTGCTAAAATCCATTGGTACAAATAATTTCAATAATGAAATATTGCGTGCAGTACAAGCAGAGAAAACAACAGAAATACGCAAAAAATTTTTTGAAGATTTGAATGAATATGCCGAAGAAGTGAAAGATACCACAGGATTAGTATATATAGGTTGGTTTGATAATACAAAAAATATAACCGATTATTCAATCCCGGAATGTACAAAGCTATACTATCGAAGTTATGGAAGTGGTGTAGGAGTATCGTTATATCGTAGCGCGACAGCTGATGAGAAACAAGCAGAACAAGAAAAAACAGAACAAGAAAATAAAATTAAAGAAGAAAGAGATAGCAAAATACGAAAGCTAAAAGAACTGGCAGAACGTACATATACCTTGAGAAGAAATTTTGTAAAAGACTTCACGTTAAATGAAAAGGCAACATCAAAGAACTTGCAAAATTTTATTATCACGGCATTGCTTGAAGCGGCATTGCTTGAAGATAATTATTTCGATATTGAAAAATTTATTGAAATGTTGGATGTCGAATATGATGAAGACGATTTAGACGAAATGCAAGGGGTGCGAGAAGTATATGAACGGTCAAACAAAACACTGCAAAATAAAATGGTTATTGCAGGATATGTTCTATACAATGATAGAAAAACAAACGATTGTTACGATTATACAGGAAATCACAGAGAGAACGAACCACTTCAGCGACTCTATGATGGACTAATTACAATAGGCTATGAAATGTCTGATGAAGAACTTGCCATGATGGACGGTACGCATGAATTATATACCACTGAAGATGAATAATTGATAAAGGAGAGATGAAGATGACAAATATTATAAAATGCAGATTTTTGGATAAAGACGGTGAACCGAGAGGCAGAGAATACAGCTATAAAACAGAAATACCTGTTGAAGTCGGTCAAATAGTAGATGTACCTGCACCACGTCAAAGTGACGCTGACAGTGAATTGAAAACAAAATCAGTTATTGTATCACAAATAAATGTGCCGGAAGAAGAAATTGCGACCTTTGCGGATAAGGTTAAAACTGTTGTAGGTATTCATACGGAAGATGAAAAGGAGAATTAATAAAATGCACACAACGGAACAAAGGAGAGAAATTTTCAAAAGCTGCGAAAAGGAAATGTTATTTCTTCATGAAATAATGGGTAATAAAAATATGTCGGAAATTTTACGTCCGATGATTAAAGAAAAGTTTATGGACATGAATTATAAAATGGCAGAAATGTATATGGAGGATATCGGAGAAGTAATCCAGCTACTGCCTCGTTATGCGGTTCCGTCAGTTATAGCAACTCTAAAGCTTATTTTAGAGGCTTTGGAAAAGGACATGACTGAAAAGGATAAAATGGTGGCACAAGAAATTAAAGAGCGAGGGGCAGTTGCTATTATAAGACATAAGATAAAATAAAGTTTAAAAATTACAATGGGAAGTATCTAATTACTTATACAGAGGTACTTCCCGTAATAAAACTTGTATTGGAGTGATTCCATGAGTAGAAAATGGACCAAAGAAGATGTTGAATATCTCACAGAGAAATGGGGAAATGTTTCGATCCCAAGCATTGCCAAAAAGCTAAATCGAAGTGTCAATGCAGTGAAAATAAAAGCAGGGAGATTAAATCTTGGACCTATGTTAGAAAATGGAGCATATGTAACATTAAATCAGTTGGCGATAGCTTTAACCGGAAAAAATTTGTCCCCATATTGCAAGAAATCATGGATAGAAAACAGAGGTATGCCGGTTCATAACAAGAAGGTTATAAAAAATACTTTTAAAATTGTCTATTTAGATGAGTTTTGGAAATGGGCTGAAAAAAATCGTTCATTTTTAGATTTTTCAAAGATGGAGCCGTTGGCTTTAGGCAAAGAGCCTGGATGGGTAAACGAACAACGTAAGAAAGACTATAAGTCAAACGCACTACAAAGAAAAGACCAATGGACACCATATGAAGATGATAAATTGCGATATTTATTAAAACAACAGAAATATGGGTATGCGGAAGTTGCCGATATACTTCATCGAAGTGAGGGGGCAATACAACGGCGATGTACGGACATTGGTATTCGCGAACGTCCAATAAAAGCGGATACAAGGAGGAATCCGTGGACTGATGATATGCACCGTATTGTTGTAGAAGGTAAAAAAAACGGTGATTCATATTCGCTGATAGCAAAGCGTATAGGAAAGTCAGAAAGAGCAATAAGAGGAAGAGTATACAACAAATATTTAACTGAGAATGCTGATAAAGTTAGAGCTATGATTGGTGATGGTCAGTGGGGCGATAATGCTCCGGAACCGAATGTTAAGCAAGCATTATATTTATCTCACACAAGAGGGAAGTGCCAAAAAAGTCTTACGGATTTAGTGGAATTACTGAAATATCGCACATTGTGTATGATGAAAGAGGTACATAAATGATAGATAGAATTGCAAATGAGGTAGCAATTCAGTGCATGGATTGTGGAATTATAACGGATATACGACAGTTTAAGGACATACTTGTTATGGCTTTGAACAATTACACAGTATCACCTAAAGAAAAAGCTATTGCGGTATATGATGACTTGAGCAAGGGATACCAAATGTTCTTTGTCACGAAGAAAGTAAAAGGCTTATCCGACAAGAGCCTAAAATACTATAAATGCGTTATAGATGATGCAATGATAAGAATAAATAAGCCATTAGACAGGATTACGGCTGATGATATTCGGTATTTGTTGGCTTGCAAAAAGAGAGATGGCAGAAGCAATACAACTTTGAATAACATTAGACGTGTTTTATGCTCGTTTTTCAAGTTCTTGGTGAATGATGATTACATTGTTAAAGACCCTATGTTAAATATAGACGTTGTAAGGCAAGAAAAAGTTGTGAAAAAGCCATTCTCGCCGATTGAACTTGAAAAAATACTTGATGTATGTCGAAATGATAAAAATGAGCTGGCAAGACGCAGGAATGTAGCTATGATAGAGTGTTTTTTATCAACAGGCTGCAGAGTAGGTGAGATAAGCTCAATAAAAATTGAAGATGTTGATTTTCGTAAAGGCGAGTGTATTGTACATGGTAAGGGCAACAAGGAACGAAAAGTTTTTTTTAATGATAGGTCAATATTAAGACTGTCCGAGTACATAGATTATCGAAAAGATAATTGCGAATATCTGTTTTGCTCGATTAAAAAACTGTTTCAAAGATTAAATGTGGGCGGTGTAGAAACGAATATAAGAAATATCGGTGAAAAAGCTGGTGTAACAAATTGTCATCCGCATAGATTTCGTAGAACTATGGCGTGTAATGCACTGAAAAAAGGTATGCCGATAGAGCAGATACAAGCATTGCTCGGACATGAAAATATTGAAACAACGAAAGTATATTTGTGTATCGATACAGATAAACTTGCAGTCGAGCATAATCGATATTTAGGATAAGTATAGGAGGAATTTTAATGAATAATTTGATAAAAAAAGGTGTAAAAACAAGTTCAGTTACACTTATACAATAGTAAAATTACAATAGGGAGTGAGATGATGGATATGTTTACACCATCAGAGATTGTATACAGTGCATGGGAAAAGACAAAAAAACCACTGCTATACAATACAAGTGACGGAAAAAAAAGCATAACCAAAGAGGTTGTTTTTGCAAATCCGCAAGAAAATGAAAATTTCAATGCTGATTTTGAGGGGATCTGCTCAATGTGCGGCAAGGAATTTCGAGGCGGAATACCGTTAAAAAAATTGATAGGTAAAACCTATACAGATATGGATATTCATAAAGCACCCGAAGAAACTCATATATGTGAGGCTTGTGCATTTTGTTTAATGACAAGCAAAATAGGATTAGCGAGATTATCCCGATATTCGTTTGTTGCAAATAATGAAGAATTACATCTTTGCAACAGAGCAGAAATGCGAGATATGTTATTAAATCCACCTAAACCGCCATTTGCGGCGGCCTGTGCCGTCACACAAAAAAAGCATTTAATCGGTAAAGTGAGAGTTTCATATAGTCAAGAACGGTATTTCTGCAACTATGAAGAAACACCGATTGAAATTAAGGCGGAAGAATTCAAACATAACGTAGATACAATAGAAACGTTATGCGGTTTAGGTATAACAAAAACCGAAATTGAAACAGCAACATTGAAAGGCAACAGATATAAGGATTTAGGTTTTAAAATGTGTGCCAAAATCCTTGATGTTATAGAAAATTTAAAAAAATACAGTGCATTGCAAATAGCGTTATTTGTAGCACAAAAGAAAGATGAGGAGGTAGCAAAATGAGGGATATACTATTCCGAGGTAAAAGCACCGAAACAAATCAATGGTGCTATGGAGGTTTTCACATATGGAAAAAGCGACAAATATGTGTTTTAGGCGATGATAAGCTGAAAGATGATGAAATATCATACGTAATAACAGTAAATTCGTTTGCGGATTGGAATATGCCGCGAACAATGCAAGCCGTTGAGGTTATAGCCGATACAGTCGGTCAATATACAGGTTTGGCAGATGTAAACGGTCAAAAAATATTTGAAGGCGATATTGTAAAATCGCAAAATTATAGATTTGTAGTAAGGTTCGGTAAATGCGGTAGTAATAAATTTGTTAATTATAATAACGGCTATATAGGTTTTTATCTTGAACCAGACGGGAAAACAAATGCTCACGGATTGCGTAATGATATATGTTATTTTGGTAATCTTTCTGTTATAGGCAACATATATGATAATCCCGAATTATTGGAGGAATAAAAATGAACAGAAAGGAAATAACAAGATTCTTAAGTGAGTTACTTGTCAAAAAAAGATTATCTGGCATGGGTAAATACTATGCGAGTGAGGTCACTATGGATTGGTACATTGGCAAAATAACACATACAATGCGACGTGTTGATTTTATACAGTTTGTACCTAAAAATCAAACTGTAAGTGGTATAGAACATGGCGATTTTTATTTCTATGAGGTAAAAAGCTGCAAAGAAGATTATAATAGCGGAAACGGTTTGACTTTTGAGGGTGATAAAAATTATATTATCACTACGGCAGAAACATACAAGAAAATTATCAAAGATGTAGACTATGATGTCGGTGTACTTATAGCGTGTCCGGTGCTAAGAGAAATTAAAGATGAAATTGAAAATCCTACGCAAATAGACGGTAATATAGATGATTGGATACTCAAGACTGCGAAAAACGCACATAGTAAAAATCGTGAGCGACCATTGTCACAACTTCTATTTTTTATGCTGCGTTCGGGAAAGTGAGGAATAAAAATGATTATAAAATTACCGATGGGTGTAACTATGGATACAAGTAATGTACCAAATAATTTTGGTGTAATTATTCGTGACAGCTTTAGAAAATTTACTGATGGAACTAAAGAAGAATACCGATATGAAGATAAGCTAAGGTTTATATATTGTTGTGTTGCATATATGAGTCGTTCAAAAGACGCAGACGAAGCTGTACAAGATATAATACTTAGCGAAACAAAAAGACGAATGAGCGAAGACGGAGAATTCCCGAATAAAAGTGATTTTGAGAGCCTTGAATTTATGAGTATTTGCTACGAAATAGGACAAAAAAGTGCAAAATTATGTTCAAATGAATATGGGTGTGATAAGCATGATAATGAGGCTGCGTTGAAGTTACTTGCAAGCATTGTAAAGATTGTTATCAATTTTTGAGGAATGATGAATAAAACGGAGGAATAAAACGATGACAGTATCAGAATTATTAAAATGTTTAAAGGCATTAGAAGAAGACGGCAAGGGCTATTATAAGGTGTTATTTAAAGGATGTGATTGGTTTGCGGAAATACATATCACTCATCTTGACATACCTGCAGAGGAACTTATATTGAAACTGTAGAAAGAGAGGAAAAATAAATTAAATGGTTGAGTGGGAAAAAGTTAAAAAGTTAATGGATTGTTTCCCGGGAAGTATTATAAATCACAATGGCGAATTTATCGCAATGGTAAAAGAAAACGAGTATTTTATACTTGAAAATTGCAAAGATGAGCGTGAAATAAAATGCAAAGTTTTAGCATGGTTTTCAAGAGGTGCTCATAAAACACAACATTATAATTCAAAAAAGAAAAATAATGAATACCATCAATTTATGATTGACGGAATAAACAGGTATCTCGGAACAAACTTTGATTTTCAAGATATGGACATTATTTATACAGAACTCGGTAATGACTGTAATAGACCGCTATGCGAAAAGTTTATTGACAGTGGATATGATATGAATATTTTGACTTCTAAATTAAAAGAACAACAAAAATTTGCAGAGTCTATTACAAAGAAAATTGAATATAAAGTGTAATTTAATTTTGGAAAATGCTTTTTGCACTAAAAATTTAATTAAAATAAATGTTAAAGTTTATTTTATGTACAACAAACAAACGGAGGACTAACAATGCAAGTTAAAATAAAGACAAACGGTAAAACCGTTCAAGTTGAAATGTCGGAAAAACAGCTGAAAGAGTTGGGATTGACCGAGGAACGAAGCCGAACAGGCTATGAGAGAGTTGATGAAGACGACAGCTATTTTGTTGATGATACAATCAATGACGGACACGAAGTGATAGGAGGCGGAGGAACACTGGTAAATGACCTATATTACAACAATGGTAATTACTATAATGATGAAACCATTGTTGAAAACAACGCAAGAGCAGATAAACTGTTTCGTTGTTTAAGACAATGGCAGGCTTTGCACGACCAACCTATTACTGTGGAAGATTGGGAGGAAGAAACTGAAGAAGATAAATTTTCATTCTTCTACGATTATACGTTAGAACGTATTTTAATAAGCTACGATAGGTCAAGTAGATATCCAAATGTTATATATTTTTCATCACCCGAAACGGCTTACAAGGCTATCAAACAGTTTGAAGGTGAATTAAAGTGGTATTTCACCGAATATACGCAACGTCTTGATGAGGTGTAAAATGATAAAATTATTAGCATTGCTCGTCACAGTTATAATAATTGTAATAGACATTAACAGAATGTGAGGTGGGTAGCAACCAATGAAAAATAAAGTGGCCGAACGTGCGAAGAAAAAAAGACGTGCGTTAAAAGAGGCGGAACGACGTAAAGAACAAGAAAATTTACTGAAAAAATTTAATGAGATTGCCAAAAAACACGGTGTGAATAACGTAAAATACAACAAACAAACATTGTGGCAAACATTTATGAAAGTCGATAAAGAAATGGTTAAATTAAGCATTGTATATAGCGTTATGGCAGTTGCATATTGTTTAAGAAAAACATTCGGTTGGGGCAAAATCAAGATATACAGATATGCCGTGGATATGAATAGATATATTACGTCTGTTGGCAAGCAAGACAGAGATATTCCGGCATTAAATGAAGAATTGAGAACAGAAGCAGGAATTGACTGTACAAAAATTTTTGAGGATTATAAGCCGTATATGCTAAAAAAGGTAAGTCTTCAAAAATCGTCAGAAGCAGAGGCTATGTTTGAAAAAATTAAGTACATATTACCTATGGTTATATATCCGTTGTATTCAAGAGAGGGGTGGAAACAAAAAAGAATGAACCGCTTAGGACAAGCTTTAAAGAAAACATTAATTGATATTTTGGAAAGTGATGAAATCGATAATATCAAAAGGACCATGTATGAGGAGTGCGGTCTTAAGTTCTATGATGACGGAACGGTAGACCCTAATTAAAAAATGCTATTATAGAGAGCCTTCGAACTCCCACAACCAACACAGGAATCGGAGGTATAAAAAATGCAGGCAGACGAAAAAAGAATTATAACTGATGAAGAATTAACCGAAATAGTGAAAGTAGCTGCTAAAGCAGGGGCTGACGCAGCTATGGAACACTTTAAGGCAGAAAAACTCAAAGAAAAACGCAACCGAAAGGATAGGAGATTACATAATACAAAACTCTTGGTACATCATTACCGAACGTTTAAAGAATATGTGAATAATGCGGTGTTTGAAAGCGAAGAATCAAATGAAGATGCACTTGGTGCCATTGAAGAATTAATGTGGGAGCCAAGAGTAACAGCTGATATGGTTGTAGAGTCAATCAAACGCAGTGCGGCAAGAACACAGATTATAATAAATCATATAGACGGAATGATTAAGGTGTATCAGGATATGTGCGAAAAGTCAAACAGTGAAATGAAAATACGCCGTAGCAAAGTGCTGTATGATATGTATATATCTGATACAGTTTATTCAAAAGAACAGATTGCAGAGATGTATTTCATTGATAAACGGACAGTGTATAAGGATATAGACGCTGCCTGCAAAGAATTAAGTGTATTGTTATTCGGAATAGACAGCATTAATTAGGGCACAAATAGGGCATTGACTCGGCTATATGGATATGATAAAATAGTATTAGTAAAATTCTAAAATAACTTAAAAAGTCCATTTATTCAATTTGCGAATAAATGGACTTTTTTATTGCCGGAAAGGGGGATTTAAAATATATGCTCCCTCCTAACACATTTATAAAATTAGGAGGATGTATATGGAAAGTACAATAGTTATGCGCAGTGTCAGTGCATTAAAATGTTATGAAAATAATCCAAGACACAATGAAAATGCGGTTGAAAAAGTAGCAGAATCGATTAAAGAATTCGGTTTTTTAGTGCCGATAGTAATTGATACAAATGACGTGATTATAGCAGGAGAAACCCGTTTAAAAGCGTCTAAGTTGTTGCAACTTGATAAAGTACCATGTATTATAGCAGACGAACTCACAGATGAGCAAATAAAGGCATTTCGATTGATTGAAAATAAAACGTCTGAATTTGCAACATGGGATTTTGAAAAGCTGCAGGAAGAACTCAAGGCTATTGACATAGACATTGGACTGTATAATTTCCCGGAATTAGATGATGTAGAATTAAATGTTTCCGATGACGATTTTTTAAAGGATACGGAAATAGTGAGGGAACATCATAAAAAGACAACAACGTGTCCTAAATGCGGCGAGGTGTTTGAAATATGAGAGTATTTCTTGCATCCACAGGATCAGGTATGTCAAAGGAATTAAGGGATAAGACGGTTAAAATATGTCGGCCGAGATATATACTTGAAACGTTTTTCAACGGCGAAAAATCGTGTCTTGAGGCGATGAGCATTTCGGGAAATGATAATTTCTTGCTAGATAGCGGAGCGTTTTCATATATGAACGGTGCTCAGGTGACATTGGCGCAAATGGATAGTTATATTGATAAATATATAAAATTCATAATCAGTCACAATATTAAACATTATTTTGAAATAGATGTTGATAATATTTTTGGTCTTGACCGAGTAGAGTTTTGGCGACATAAGATGGAGAACGCAATAGGTTATCAATGTATTCCTGTATGGCATAAGGGCAGGGGCGTTGATTATTGGAAATGGATGTGCAAAAAATACTCGTATATAGCGATAGGCGGATTAGTATTCCATGTGAAAAAACAGGAATATGAATTAATACGGCAATTAGTTGAATATGCGTATTATCGTGGTGTAAAGGTACATGGCTTAGGCTTCACGAAAACACGAGAACTGAAAAATTATAAGTTTTACAGTGTAGACAGTGCAAGCTGGGTAGTGTCGGCCACAAGAGGGCAACAAATACACTTTTTCAAAAACGGCTATATGAAAACTCGGCAGTTAGAGAAAAAAGGGCATAAAGTAGATTTGCCGAAGTTGGTAGCTCATAATATGATAGAGTGGACAAAATTTCAAAAATATATGGATGGAGTGAATTGATTATGAAAAAGAATACATTTAACTTAACACTATTAACAGGAATATTTTGCTTGGGGCTTATAACATCAAACTTATTTGGCGGTAAGCTTATAAGCGTCTTAGGATTAACCGTTGCGGGTGCGATAGTAACATATCCGCTCACTTTTTTGACGACTGATATTATCGGTGAAATATGGGGAAAGAAAGAGGCGAACGATTGTGTTAAAGTAGGTATAATTGTTCAAATCGGCTTTTTGATATTAGGGTATTTATCATTGAAAATACCGACATTATCGCAAACAACTCATTTGCAAGAGTGTTTGACAGCAGTATTAAATCAAGGAACAAGAATGACGTTCGCAAGCCTCGGAGCATTTGCAGTAAGTCAGACAATGGATGTTATTTCATTTCATTGGTTAAAGAATAAGACGAACGGAAAGTATAAATGGTTAAGAAACAATGCAAGTACAATGAGCAGTCAACTTATAGATACAGTTATTTTTATAACTATAGCTTTTTATGGCGTAGTTGATAATATAATACTTATGATATTTGCTCAATACTTAATTAAATTAATTTTGGCGGCATTAGATACGCCATTTTTTTATTTCTTCACAAGACGAAGAAAATGCAAAAATTAAGGAACGAATTGTAGGGAGGTGTCTAAGGTGGCACGAGTGCCTAATGAAAAAGCAGCGAAAGCGGAGGCTATGTATCATGATGGTATGAAACTCGTGGATATAGCAAGAAAACTTGACGTGCCGCCGGGCACTGTCCGAAGATGGAAAAGTACATACCATTGGGACGGAAATTCTAAAAAAAAACAAAACGAGCGTTCGGATAATAAAAGCGAACGTTCGGATAAAACAGAAACACGTCATAGAGGCGGTCAGATAGGTAATAACAATGCGTTAAAGAATGCAACCTATGCCAGTGAATATTGGAAGAATATCAGTGATGAGGAACGTGCAATGATGGCAGATATGCCGACAGACGAAGAATTTATGTTAATTGAAACATTGAAATTAGCTACTTTGAGAGAGCGTCGCTATATGGCATTATTGGCACGATATAATGAATTGTTGAAAAATTCGCCTGACGGAATGATTTTGAAAGAAGATATACGGGTGTTGACTAAAGAAAGTAACGCATTCGGAAAATGTGTCAGTAGCAAACAACATCAAACGGTTACGGCACAACAAACAAAGGTTGACGCAATAGAACAAATGCAAATAATAGAATCCGAATTAACTCGGGTGCAAAAACTGAAAATCAAAACACTTGAGGCATTGTCTAAAATTCGAGCAGAAAAGGCAACGGATGGCGACAGTGAATTAATAGATGATTGGATAAAGGCAGTAGAGGGGTGTGAGGATGATGACTAAAACGCTTGAGATATTTCAAAAGCGTATTCCTATTTACAGGAAAAATATAAAACTGTTTGCATGGGAAATGTTCAAATTCATACCGGATAAATGGCAAGATGATGTGTTTTGCGATATAGTTACCGATAATCGTATTACTGTAAAATCGGGGCAGGGTGTGGGAAAGACAGCAATAACGGCAATAATCCTATTGTGGTTTCTAAGCTGTTTTTCATATCCGAGAATAGTTGCAACAGCCCCAACTAAACAACAACTGAATGATGTATTGTGGTCTGAAGTGGCGAAGTGGCAAGAAAAATCCCCTGTGCTGAAAAAGATACTGAAATGGACAAAGACGTATGTTTATATGAAAGGTCATGATAAGCGGTGGTTTGCCGTGGCAAAAACGGCAACAAAGCCTGAAAATATGCAAGGTTTTCATGAAGACAATATGTTGTTCATAGTAGATGAGGCTTCAGGTGTTGCGGACGCTATTATGGAAGCTATACTTGGTACATTGTCAGGTGAAAACAACAAGTTATTGATGTTAGGAAATCCGACAAAGACTTCTGGCGTGTTTTATGACAGTCACACGGTAGACCGAGCATTATATAAATGTCATACGGTCAATTCCGAGAATGTGGCACGAGTCAATAAAAAGAATATAGAAAACCTAAAAAAGAAATACGGCGAGGACAGTAATGTTGTTCGTGTTCGTGTATATGGTGAATTTCCAACACAAGAAGATGATGTGTTTATACCGCTTTCTATAATTGAACAGTGCAGCAGTAAGTTGTATGAACTTCCCGACAGCAATAAATCACCCAATATTATATTAGGTGTAGATATAGCCCGTTTCGGAAATGACGAAACTATTATATACCGCAACGCACAAGGAAGATTAAAAATTATGGCCGAGCGTAAAGGTCAAGACTTGATGGCGACTGCTGGTGACGTTATAAGAATATATAAAAAAACAATCAATGAGTTTCCCGAATACAGAGGGAAAATATATGTCAACATTGATGATACGGGCTTAGGCGGCGGTGTGACAGACCGACTAAAAGAAGTCAAAAAGGAACAGCAGCTATATAGATTAGCCGTTGTTCCTATTAATGCTGCTGAAAAAATTGAAACTGATACAAAGGCGGGTAAAGAGGCGGCAGAGTATTATAATGACCTTACAACACATATGTGGGCGTGCCTGAAAGAATTAATCGAACATAAAGAAATTGAATTGGAAGATGACGCTGATACAGTAGCACAGCTTTCAACACGAAAATATAGAATAGCTTCAAACGGAAAGATTGAGATTGAGGGCAAAGACGAAATGAAAAAACGAGGATTAAAATCACCCGACAGAGGAGATGCCGCCGCATTATCGGTATATCTTGGAAAGATAAAGAAATACACAGGCAGTATGCCAAATATCAGTGACGGTCTGAAAAAAGAAAGCGAATGGATGATGAGGTGACTGAAATATGGGTTACATGAAAGAATTTGGTCGTGCAGGTCAAAAGCGTACAGGCGGAATTTTTTACGAGGAATTCTTACCGGAACTGCAAGGAAAAAAGGGTATAGAAACATATCGTGAAATGGCTGACAATGATGATGTAGTTGGAGCTATTTTATTTGCGGTTGATATGCTAATACGAGGTTGTTCATGGGACACTCAACCAGGCGGCAATACTCCAGCGGATGAGGAAGCGGCTGATTTTGTGTGGCAATGTATGAATGATATGACTGAAACGTGGATTGACACAATATCAGAAATATTGTCTATGTTGACATACGGATGGAGTGCTCACGAAATTGTATATAAGCGTCGAATGGGACGTAAAAAAGATATTCGTCTGAACAGTAAATATAATGACGGTCGAATAGGGTGGCAGAAGTTACCGATACGTTCACAGGAAACTTTGTACAGATGGGAATATGATGATAATGATAATCTGTTGGGATTAACGCAAATGCCACCGCCGAAGTTTGATTTAATCACAATTCCTGCAAATAAATTATTGCTATTCCGTACGAAAAGCAGTAAAGGAAACCCCGAAGGACGCAGTATATTGCGTAATTCGTACCGCTCTTGGTACTTTAAAAAGCGAATACAAGAAATTGAGGGTATAGGAATTGAACGTGATTTGGCAGGTTTACCTGTAATGACCGCGCCTGAAGGTGTTGATATATGGGATAATGATGATAAAAACATGGTCAGTGCAAGACGTGAAGCGGAACGATATGTTAAAAGTATACGTCGCGATTCATTGGAGGGAGTTGTAAAACCTGAAGGGTGGAAGTTAGAGCTACTCACGAGCGGTGGCAAGCGTAATTTTGATACAAATGCTATTATTGAACGATATGATACACGAATTGCAATGACGGTACTTGCAGATTTCATATTGCTTGGACATCAGAGTACAGGAACATATAATCTCGGCAGTGACAAGTCGCAGATGTTTTCAGTGGCAATCGGTGCGTATCTTGATATGATAGCAGAAGTGTTTAACAATAAAGCTATTCCCGATTTAATAGATATGAATGGTGAGGCATTTAAAGATATTACTGATTATCCAACGATAATTCATGGCGAAATTGAAAATAGAAATATCGGTGAGCTTGGTGACTTTATACAAAAAGTTTCAAGTGCAGGATTTATATCACCTGATGAACAGCTTGAAGATTATCTTCGTGATGCCGCAAAGCTGCCTGAACGTGCAGATTACTCAGGTAATGGAGGGACGGCACCCGAAAAGAGTGAATTCAAAGAGGAATAATATATGTTTACATTCAGAAAAGCAAGGAGAATATTTGAAAAAATACGCAAGCCCGATAGAAGTAAAAAAGGTGAAAATGCGCTACAACGTATTCGTAATATGTTGAATAAATACGAAACTCCGATAACATTGGCATTATTATTTTTATGGGATGACTATAACATAGATGAAGAAACAGCAGATGAAGTCATGAGCGGTAATGAGAGCGTAGAAGATGTACATGCACCGTTTGATTCCAATCTGCGTGATTTTGAAAATGAAACATTGACACCAACCTTAGAGCATGTTGGCGAAGAAAGATTTGAAACCGCATATGAAGATAATAAAGACTTGATAAGTATCAATACCGAAATATCAGATGATGATAACGAAAATAATGAAGATAGTCAGTTTGATTATTCTGCATTTTACACCAAATGGTGTGATGAAAGAGCGGGTAATCTTATTGCAAATATCAATGATACACAGAGAGAAAATGTTAAAAGCATTATAAATACTGCATTACAACAAGGTGATACACCGTATTTTGCCGCCCGTAGAATAAAAGATACGGTAGGATTAACAGAGCGACAGCTTAATCAGAATACCCGCTATTATGAAAATATGCGGAATACTCTGCGTGAGAATAATCCTAAATTAACTGATTATGAAATTAACAGCAGAGCTGCAAAAGCGGCAAGACGGATGGCAGACAAACAACGGACCAAACGGGCAAAAGATATAGCACGAACTGAAATAGTTACAGCACATAATCAGGCAACCAGAGCGTACATACAATGGGCGATAGAACATAGATATATGCAGAATGTATATAGACGTTGGGTAACATCAAACAATGACAATGTTTGCCCGATTTGCGTTGCATTGAACGGACAGGCAGTACCATTTGATAAACCATATAATGTACCGTCCGATATTAAATATAACGGTCCTGAGATAATGGCACCGCCGGTACATACAAATTGTTGTTGTGGCGAAGAATTTTTCACAGGTGACAATAATAAAATACCGAGTGTTCCAAACAAATGGGACAGTATGAGCGAGGCGGAAAAGAAAGCATGTGTTAATTATTATGCCGATAAATCGCAATATGCAGAATATAAAAAACAGCTTGGGACTAAAAATGTCCCTAAAACTCTTGAAGATTTCCAAAAATTAAAGTATAATAATAAAGAGGAATGGGACAAATTAAAGGCTGCATATAGAGTTACAAAGTCTGAACGAAGTGGCTATAAATATTCGACTGATGGAACATTTATAGCAACCAACCATAGAAAAGGTGGCTCTGTTCCAAGACAATTAAAGCCATATGCAGTGTTAGATTTAGAAAAATCGGATGGACATATAGAACGTACAATATATGACAAAGACGGATATATGGTAAAACAAATTCATCCTACGGATCACGGCAATCCAAAACAACATCCATATGGTAAAAACGGAGAACATATTCATACATACAAGTGGAAAGACGGAACTTTGGAAGAACGAAGAACTCGAGACATAACGGATTCAGAAAGAAAGGTCAATGGTGATATTTTATGAAATTAAATTCAGAAGAAATAAAAAATTTAATATTATCGCTTGTACAAGATGTGGTATTCGAATATGACAATAAGACTTGTTGTATCAATCCATGGAGTAGGACTAAATTTGAAGTGGGTTATAATGACATTGTGAAGATATATTCGGATATAGATGATTTAATGAATGATACCATTTTTGATGGACGTTCATTAAGTGATATAGCGGATGAAATTGAAATTGAATAATGTTTAAAAATGAAATTTATAAATTAACACGTTGGTTTTAAATCAGCGTGTTTTTTTGATGCTAAAATTTTAGGAGGTTGATTAAATTGAAAAGTTTTAATGATTACATCATTCACAAGGCAAGGGATGAACCTGAAAAGGTAGTAAAGGCACGTTTTAATGTACAGAAATCATATGAAGAACAACACCTGGTATTTGGTTGGGCGAATGTATCGGCTCGTGCCAACGGCGAAAAAATCACCGATTGGCAGGAAGATATTATTGATATTGACGAACTTGAAAAAGCAGTTTATCGTTATGTTGAGTTTTACGGTGACGGTGGCGAACTTCATGAACGTGGCGGTGTAGCCACAATGATTGAAAGCATGGTGTTCACCAAAGAAAAACTCAAAGCATTAGGTTTGCCTGAAGATGCATTAGCTGACGGTTGGTGGATAGGTTTTCATGTGACGGATGAAAGCGTGTGGAAAAAAGTTAAAGATGGTACATACTCAATGTTCAGTATTGAGGGTGAGGCTATCAGAGAGGAGGTAGAGGGTAATGCCAAATAAGTTAAAAAATTTGAATATTACAAAGGTTGATTTAGTGCCGGAGGGTGCCAATCCTGACGCATTTGTTACAATGCATAAGTCTAAAACTTCTATAAGAAAGAGCGGTGAGGCTGAAAGTTTTGCTGCAAAATTAAAGGATATTAAATTGGACGATGTAGTTAGGCAAATATGGCAATACACAGAATCGCTAAGTAGTAGTATTATTTCAATTCTTAGAGATGATAACGTTACAGATAAAAAATCTGCAATGGATAAAAGTCTTGAAGAATTTTACGGTGCCGCTACACTTTCAACAGAAAAATGGAGCGGCGGCAGTGTAAGTGACTATATTGCGACAGGTTCGGAAGAACCACAAACAGCCACGATTGTGAAGGCATTAAAGGCAGAAACACTCGGTATATTAAAAAGTAATAATGAAGGAGCTGATAATGATATGAAAATTGAAGATATTGATAAGGATAAGCTAACTGATGAAGAAAAGAAGCAGTTGGAGGCTATCGTTAATAAGGCTGGTATAACGAAGCCTGAAGATGATGACAATGGCAAAAATGACAATAAAGACGACAAGGACGTTAAGAAGATTAAGGGTGAACCGATAAATCATGATCCGGAAGATATTTATAAGGGACTTCATCCGGCAGTTGCGGCCGAACTTAAAAGTTTAAGAAAAGCTCGTGACGAGTCGGAAGAAAGAGAACTTACGGCTATTGCAAAAAAGTATGAAGTTATAGGCAAAAAGTCCGAAGAACTTATACCTACACTAAAGAGCCTAAAAGCCGCAGGCGGTACAGCATATCAAGATATGATTGGTGTATTGGATACGGCGGTTGAGGCAGTAGAAAAGTCGGGTGCATTTACTGAAATCGGCAAGAGTGGTCATTCTGATGTGGCAGGCTCTACTACCATTGCCAAGGCTCGTGCTATTGCTGATGAAATCAAAAAGTCAAATCCGAATATGAGTGATACAGAAGCTATGGCAAAAACATGGGAAACACACCCTGAGCTTATGAAAGACTATGATGATGAGATTGGAGGTTGGTATTAATGGCAAAGCAGTATATGACAAACGGAATTAATACATCAGCTACTCGTGTGGGTATTGTAGCTAACGATATGGAAAACGTCGCCGGTAAAGCCGTTAAGTTGAACAGTGACGGTTTATTGGAATTTTGTAACACCAAAGGGGAAATGCCTATCGGTATTGTTACTATTGACAATGAGGCAGACGTTTCGAAGGGCGATAATGTTACATATCAAATATTTGCTGTTGGTATTGCGGCTATAAGTGCCACAGTAACAGCCGGAACAGAATTAACACCCGGTTCGGACGGTACATTAGTTGCCGCTGAGGCGGGTGATTTTGTGTGTGCAATAGCAATGAATGATTGTAATGCAAATGCAATGGGAACAGTCAAAAGAGTTGACTACTACAAAAAGGAGGCTAAATAATGGGTACAGAAGTTTTTGATAGAATAAGAAAGGGTAAAACACCTATTAATGTTCCACTTACAAGTATCAGTACAGCGTATTTTCAGGGCAAGAGTGGCGGAGCAACGTCTTTCTTCCCAGAAGTGCCTGTGCAACTTTCAAGAGCGTCATATTATCAATTTTCAAAAGCAGATTTGTTAAGAGATAATGTAAGCCCTAAGCCTATTTTAGGTAAAGTAGATCCTACCGTTATCGGTTACGAAACTGACGATTATAAGTGTGTGCCTGAACAAATTATTTTGGGTTATGATGATATTATCCAATCAGATGTAGCACGTATGGGAGCTAAAGGAATAATGCAATTACGTCAAAACAAAGCGAGGGTTATTGCTGAACAGATATTTATTCATCAAAACAAGGTATTTGCACAAAAATACTTTAAAAAAGGTGTATGGGGTGCTGATTTAACTGGCGGTGTATCGGTAAGCTCAGGTTCTACTGATTTTGTATCGTTTGACAATGATAATTCAAATCCTATCAAGTTTATATCCGATTGCATTACTGCGATGAAGAAGGCTACAGGAAGAAAACCTAATAAACTTGGATTGGGACAGCGTGTATTTGATGCACTAATTAATCACCCCGACATAATGAATCGTGTTATTTATGGCGGGAACACTGCTTCACCTGCAATGGTTACTACAAAATCATTGGCTGCTATTTTGGGGGTAGATGAGGTTGTCGTATTTGACGCTATATGGAACAGTGCAAATCTTGGTGAAGAAGAAAATACAGGTTTTATCTGCGATGAAAATGCAATGCTTTTGGCATACGCTACACCAACACCAATGATTGATGAGGCAACTGCCGGATATACATTCCGTTGGGATATGGGCACAGGAAATATTCTTCCTATCATTGAATGGGAAGGTGATGAGGGAACGTATTCTCATTACATCGGCGGTATGATTTCGCAGGATATGAAAGTAGTATGCAAGGACTTGGGTATCTATTTCCAAAATGCCGTTACCCCTGAAAACTGATTTAAGGAGGTGTGATTACTCTATGAGATACACAGCACTTAAATCTTGCCGTATTGGCGGCAACAACTATAACAAGGGTGATATAATTCAACCTAATAAATTGTCAGCATATGAGGGGTTAAAACTGGTTAGATACGGTATCCTAAGCGAGTTACCTATTAATGCAGAGGAAATGGTTGAACCGATACAATTTGTTGTATCGATACCGATTTTATCACAAGACGGAAAAAGCATTAATTGTACTTCGGACGATGTAACAGAAATTTTCCGTGTGCTTCAAATGTCGGCCACAGATGCGGCGGAATATATAAAGAATATTAACAGTGATTCTGTATGTGACGTATTAAGCGTTATTGATACGAGAAAAACTGTTTTAGCGGCGATTTCAAAGCGTACAACGGGGCAGGAAGAAGATAACGGCGGTGATGATTAATGCCAAGATACTCATATAATCCGAATGCAATTACGGAAAACGGAGTTGACCGATTGAGGTTTGAACTTGGAGATACAACATTTCATCCGGCAGAGCTGACAGCAGCTTTGTCGGATGAAGAGTATCAAGCTGTTTTGGATATGAACAGACATTGGAAACGTGCTAAATTAGCGGCACTTGAGGCGATATTAATGAAGTTTGCACACTCGTGTACTACAAAAATAGGTCCAGTGTCGTATGATTTTTCAAGTAGAGTAGAGGTATGGAAAGACCTCTATAACCGATTGAAAAATGAAGCAAGTATTTCTGTTCCGTCTGTATCGGGAAAAGATTACGGACAAGTAAGACCGCCGTATTTTTATGAGGATATGCACAGTAACAGCAGAAAGGGCGAGTAATTATGTTCACAGCAAATATTGTACCGGGATATGGATTTCAAGAGGTAGAAATTTATATAAAAAGACATGGGAAAACAGCAAGCGGTCGTGTAACAACAGAAGGATATCAACCTGCTGAACAAGCGTTTCTTGGTATTGTAGCAGAGGCAAGTCAACATGAAAAGGAAGAATGGCGACAAAATCAACACCCTATAACACATACAGTTGTACAATATGGAGCAACAGTTAAGGCTAAGGCTACCGATTATTTGGTATTCCCAGATGGACGCAAATTCTATGTTCAAGGTGTAGATAATGCAGGTAGCCTTAATGTATCTATGATTTATTATGTTGAGGAAAGGTTTGATATAAAATGATTAGCATTGAGATTATTGTTCAAGCTGAACTTGATAAGATAAAAGAACAGTTGCCGGAAAGAACCGCAAGAGTATCAAGTGCATTGCGAAATTCTGTTTTTAATGTAATGGCGGGAGGCGGTGTCTCTGCTCCAGGTCAACCGCCGGGAGTAAGAACAGGAAATTACCGTAATTCTTTTGTTTCATCAACAGAAAACAACGGAATGTCTTTTACGGCAAAAGTAACAAGTGATTGTTTGTACGGCCCGTTTTTGGAAAACGGTACAAGCAAGATGGTAGCAAGACCACACTGTGACCGTATTGCACAAGACGCATTGCCGCAAGCTATTGCAATATACAGTGAACTATATTAAAGGAGAAAGATTTATGTTTGAAGAAATTTTAAATAATCATCTAAGGAAATGTTCCGATATAACATCATATTTAACTAAATATGATGATGAGCCTGCGATTTTTAATCAGACAGCCCCTGACGATATGTCTGATTTATGGAACGATAACGTACAATATGGACGAATTGTATTTTTTGCAAATATGCAATCCGACACAGAACGTAAAATCAGTGGTACAGTAGAAATTGATGTGTATTTACAAGACACATCAGAGATTGAAGCAATAGCAGAAACGGTCAAAACAAATGTAGACGGCTATTTCTTTAGCGGTAAGTCGGAAACAACAATTCTTGCGAAATGGAATTCTACACGATACGTTGATGTTGCGGACAAAAAAATAACCGTTGCGGCGGTATTGTTTACACTACTTGCGTTTCCTAATCAACAAACCTGCGAGCCTGATCCGATTAAACTGGTTAATGAATGGACACGAAAATTACTACCCGATGTAAAACTGATAGGATATGATGAAGATATTCCGACCGTATGGAAACCTCAAAAGGATATTCCTGCGGTGTACTGGCGAAAATCAAAGGTAGGTAATTGTGAACGAATACCTAGCATGTATGCAGGTGATTGGTACACTGCTGTAATGAATGCTCATATCTTTACAGAAGATATAGCTGTTTCTAATGCTATTGCGAGTATGATGTGTACTAAGCTAAATCAAAAAAAGGTATTACAATTTCCTGATGGAACATGGATGCGTGTTGATAATAACAATCAACTTCAGCCTGGAGCTGATGAATTAAGAGTCGGTCAATTATCTGTTGAAGGCGATTATTGCGTATTGCGCAAAGAGCCTGATTCAGAATTATTGAAACATATTAAAATAAATGATTAAGAACGTCTTATTTAAAGGCGTTCTTTTTTGTTAAGGAGGTAATCTTATGGCAACTAAAACTGTAAAAGATGAAAAAACAGCAGATGTGCCAGCTGGAAAGAACTCTGCAAGGGTAAAAACATCATCTGTATCAAGATATACCGTTGATGAATTATCAAAAGCAGAAAATGAATTTAATACGAATAAGGTTATTATTCGTACAGCACTTTCAATGTCAGATAAAGATTTGTTTACGTTGGAAGAAGCTAAAGAGATTGTATCAAAATTTAAAAATAAGGAGGTAAAATAAGCATGGGATATGTTTATGAAGACGGTAAGGCGTACCCTCGTGCCGGTGTTTACAGACGTTCAAGTAACGGTAATGTCAACAATGCGGTAGCGTCTGCTTTAGACGGTATAGGAGCATTGCCTATTAAATCTGATTGGGGACCGCTGAATGAAGTCACCATTCATGAAATTGGAACATCTGATGTTACTATGAAAAATACATATGGCACAGGCGGTACAATGAGTGTGGCAGAGGCTTATATGGATGGCGGCTTAGATAAGTTGTACTTAGTTCGTTTAGGAACAGGCGGTAAGAGCGGCAAGATTGAGCTAAAGTCGAATGAAACAAAGGCAGTTACATTGACACTTAAATATCCTGGAACGCATGAATTTACTGTATCAGTACGAGATAAGTTGGGTGCAGAGAGTACAAGAGAACTTGTAATTTATGACGGTGCAAAAGAGGTTGAAACAATCACATTCACTTCCGGTACAGGTGAGCCAAAAGCGTTGGAAAAAGCCGTTGAAGATGTTCAGAGTAATTACATTACTGCAAAGGCTGAAGATGGTGTTACAGACGCTATTACAGACGTTTCACAGCAACCGTTTGAGGGCGGCGAAAATCCTACCGCTACGACAGCCGATTACAGTACGGCATTTGAAGCATTTGAGCCGTATTACTATAACACAATCGCACTGGATACAGTCGATTCGGATGTACAAGCATTGCTGATAGAATATATCAATACGTCATTTAAAGACGGTAATCTTGCTATTGCTGTTATAGGTGATAAGGGTAGTGTAGATATAAACAAGAGAATGGAGAATGCGTCTAAGATAGACAATTATCCTATTGTTTATTTTGCAAGCGATTTTATCAATTCTGACGGTGAAACTGTCAGCGGACCTGAGGCAATAGCCAAGGCGGCAGGTGTTATAGCTGCAACGCCATCAAGTAAAAGTATCGTTCGTACAGAAATGCCTGGTGCGGCAAAACTTACAGAACGACTAAAGAACAGCCAATACGAAAATGCGGTAAGAAACGGATTGTTACTACTATCTGTTAATGCAGACGGCAAGGTTGTTTTTGACAGCGGTGTTAATACACTGATTAATCCTGATGAAGAAAAACAGGATAACGGCTGGAAGAAAATCAAACGAGCAAAAGTAAGACATGAAACATTCTATCGCTTGGACTGTGAAATGGATAAATTAATCGGAAAAGTCAATGGTACAAAAGACGGTATTGCAAATGTTATCCAACGTGGTCAAGCTGTGCTTGATACCATGGCTGACGAGGGCAAGCTTATTGACCCTACATTTAAGCTTGATACCAATAAGGGGTACGGCGCCGATTATGGCTATTTCGTAGTCAATGCAGTTGATGTTGATACATTAGAGCGTATTTTCATTCATTACAAATGGAAATACAGCGAAAATTCTTAATGATTGGAGGGAATAAAAATGGCAGCTGGAAACAACAGTACATTAGATACAACTGAATTAATGACAGGTAAAGACGGAAAATTATTTGTTGAAGTTAATGGTGTTAATACATTTCTTGCTGAAATCAATGAGTTTAAAGTTGCAATGAATGTAAACACTGCTGAATATCAAGGTGTTGGTTCAATTTTGGTGGGAACTGTTCCGACAGGTGTAACATTTGATTTGACATATACCGAAGCGGTAATCAGAGATGATGTTATAATGGCACCGTTACTTACTGCAATACAAAATGGATACCTTCCGGTATACAATTTTCAAGGTGTTAATACTAAGCCTGATGGCAGCAGTGAGGGACGTATAGCATTTAACAATGCCGTACCAAACGGAACGATTGACTTGATGAGTTTAACTCCTGGTGATGTAATCAAGAGAGCAAACTCATTCAGATTGAATTCTATTCCAAAGATGATTTCAGAAATGGCAGCAAAGCACCTTTACAACTAATCACATAAAAAATGGCTCGTTCTTGGTTTGAGAGGACGAGCCATTTTTAAGTTATAAAAATTTTTAATTTATATATGCGGAGGTAATAAAAATGGTAAATAAAGAAAATACAAATGTAACAGGTCTTGAGTCTTCAACAAATTTTGAACAAGACGAAAAGAGTATTGTTAAGGCATTGCTTGAAGCGGCAGATTATAAAACAGGCAACGAAGATAATACAAAAAAAATATTTGTAAAAAAGCAAAGTGGTGAGCCACTATTTTCATTTAGAATAAGAGGATTATCACAAAGCGAAATACAAGCGGCGGCAAAAAAGGCAACAAAGCAAATTTCTAATCCAGCAGGTCCGAAATATCCTAAAATTTCGGGTGAAAGAAGTACAACGGAATATCATAATAATCTGATTTATACAGCTACGGTTGATGAAGATAAACAGAGAATTTGGGGTAACCATGACATAAAACAGAAATTCAATATCTTTGATGAGGCGGACTGTGTTGATATTCTGCTTAATGCAGGCACAAAGTCGAAAATAGTTGATGAAGTTCTTAAACTCAGCGGATTTGACGGTGAGGATGTCGTTGACGAAGAAGACTACATAAAAAACTGATAGAAGTCAGTCCATTAATGCGGAATTTGTATGATATTTTTGTGTATTCGGGATTTCGTACATTCCCAAATGAAATAATGCGACTGACAGAAGGCGAACAAAAAGTAATATTTGCATTTATGGAAAAAGCCAAGAATGAACGTAAAATGCCTATTGTACTTGGAAACTTCCCTACAAAACAAAAAAGTTAATCATTATCAAAAAATATGAGGAAAGGAGGACAATATGGCAAATTCAAATATAGAAATCGAAATAACCGCCAATTTGAAAGACAATGCAACCGATAAGGCTAAAGCTGTAAATAAAGAATTAGACAAACTTGAAAAAAGGAATGTCAATGTTGATATTACTGCAACAGATAAAGCTTCAAAAGTTATGGAAAGCATAGACAGCAAATTAAGTAAAGTTGATGGCTCAAAAACAACTACTGAAATTGACAAAGTAGTAAATAAAGCTAACTCTGCTGTAGATGGAGTGGCACAGGTAAAACTGACTGCAGATACATCAAATGTTGATAAGGCTATAGATAGTGTAAAGAAAAAAGCTAATGATATTAAAATGTCTGAAATTAAGTTTGGAAAGGAATCATCTTCACAAATTTATAAACAAGCGTCTGCCAACTTGGACAAATGGTATAATTCAGCAAGTTATGCAGATGAACATGGAATTGACAGAGAAAGCATGGGTTTTAATGAACTTATAAGCTATGTCGAGGCTTATAAAGAAGAAGCAGAAGAATTGGACTATCTAAAAAATGCAGCTAAGGGATATGGTTTAAAATATTCGAAAAATGCGAACCTTGAGTCTATGCGTAATCTTGTTTGGGGTTATGAAGATAAAAATTACAACGGCAATGCCACAGCAAAGAATGTTGATAAAAATACCAAAGCTATTGAAAAAACAACACAAAAACTTGATAAGTATACTGGTGATAGTAATCAAACTATAGGTAGTATAAAAGCATTTGGAAAGAGTATGGCAACAAGATATTTAGGCGTGCAATCAGTCTATTCAGGTGCAACCGAGGCTTTTGGCGATATTGTTGATGCATACAGTAGCGGAAATCGCAATGATATGCAACGCAGTTTAACTCGTGGGTTGACAAAAAGTGGTTTAATGGGAGCTGGAGCAGCAATAGGTTCTTTTATTCCTGGAGTGGGAACGTTGTTTGGAGCCGGAGCAGGTGCATTGATTGGTCAGTTATGGGGTGATGATATTGCCGATAGTATATCGGGGATTCACAAATCAGCAGAAGAATTAAAACAAGATAGGTTAGATGAATTATTTGGCGATATAGCAATGTCAGCAAGTGATTTGGGTAAAGTGGCTCAAAATATGGTTGGCTCATGGCAGACACAAGTATCACAAGCTCATCAACAGGCATTAACAACAGGATATTCGTTGCAAGACACTACTAATTCATCTTATTTTGGCGTTGTTGAAAGTGGAAGTAAACTCGATATAAAAGGAAATTTGGGATTTAATATTCCTAAAAAATATTTTACATCTTATGCAGATGAAGTTAATAGTTATATGGATAACATTGAAGAACAAATGAACCAAGAGATGTATAACGCATTTATGGTCAATGATGATTTGTTTGGTTATGGGCAATGGGATACAACGACATTAAGTGATAAATGGAAGAATGCTTTTGAAACATTTGCAAAGCAGAAAAAGGAATTAGGTAAGTATTTAGAAATAGCATTGTCTGATGGTAATTTTTCACCGGATGAACGTGATTATGTTTTTGGGACTATACATAGTATGCAACAGTCATCTTCAGAACTTGCTCCGGATGAAGGGCAAACAAAAGCTGATACATATTCATATTTGGCACAAAACGGTATGTTGTCAAAAGATTCTTATGATAGTGTTATAAAAGATATTCAAACAGAATATACAAAGGATATGTTTAATTTGGCGGAAAAAAGGTCTGTAGCTATTGCTAATGGACAAAATCCTAATGAGGCTAATAATATATTTTGGAGTTCTGCCAATGATAGAACTGAAAGCCATTTGCAAACGCTTTTAGACAATGCTCAAGATATGTTTGGAAGTGATTACAACTCAGTTTTATCTGATGTATGGAATGGTAAGGTGGACGCATTCGGTCATAATGCGGGATTAAGCAGCCAGTTAAATGATAATAATTCAGCATATCAAAAAGCACTAAAGAAGTCAATGGAATCAAGCGAATTATCCAAGAATACCGTTGACATTCAAGATGCTACCCAACAAACTTTATATAGCAGACAATATTTATCTAATGCTCAAAAATCACTGTCTACTTCATTTGAATTGGGAGATTCTGCATCAAAAGAAGTAGTAAAAGAAGCATATACAGGAATGCAACCAGCATTGGAACAAGCAGAAAAACAATATCAATCAGCTAAAGAAAATGGTCAAAACCCAAATCAATATTTAGATGAAATGATGGGAATGTATCAAATGGGTGCTATGGGCGGAGATAAAACAGCTCAAGGAAAATATGAAGCAATGCTTATGTCTGGAAATGCTGAATCTGCTAAGGCTATAAATGACGCATTTGGTACTGATTATAATTTAATGAAACAGTATATGGGTGATGATTTTGCAAATATGTGGCAACTGTTAAATGGCGGTAATACAGAAAGTGCCATTGAGCAAACGACAGAAGCTGCAAAAAATGCACTCGAAAAAAATGCAAAAAATACAGTAGATGCAATAAAGGACAATAAAGACCAAAAAATTGATGCTATGAATGAAACTGACGAAAAAGCAGCACAAGCTGTTGAAGATAGCACCAAGGAACAAGAGGCTTTAGAAAGCAAAACCGATGGAACAGAACAGTCCAAAGAAGATACAAAATCAACTGAGTTGCCAGACGATTTAGGAGAGAATGTACTCGATGCTGTCAGTAGCAGTATTGAAAATATTAAAGACGGAAAACTAAAGGATTTAGAACTTGGTAAAACGGTTATGGATTCAATCAGTGAAAGTCTTTCAACGGATAATATGGATTTCAAAGAACTTGGTTTTGGCGAAAGTCTTATGGGAGCAATCAGTGAAAGCCTTTCAACCGATAATCTTGATTTTAAAGAATTAGGCTTTGGCGAAAGCTTAATGTCAGCTATAAGTGAGAGCTTATCAGTGGACAATATGGATTTTGGTAAATTGGGTTTTGGCGAGAGTTTAATGTCTGCAATAAGTACAAGTCTATCGGCAGATAATATGGACTTTAGCCAAATTTCGATAGGTGAAAGTGTAATGAATGGCATTAGTTCTTCTTTGGCTGAAACTGATTTTAGCGGGTTAGATATAGGTACAAAGATAACTGATACTATTAATGCAAGTATGGGTGAAAGTGTTGAATTACATCCTAATTTTACGGTTGTTCCGGGGAATATAGATACATCAAGTTTAACATCAGCTATCACGGAAAGTGTATCAGCATTGACAGGAGATACATCTGCACTATCGGTATCAGCAAATGTTGAGGGTATTGTAAACTACGAATTGGGAACATACCCTCAAGAAGTACCGGCTGTTAATGGTATATCAAATTATACACTTGGGACATATCCGACAGAAGCACCTGATATAACAGGCAGTGCAAGTTATACAGGAAGCTTCCCGACATCAGCACCTACATTGTATGGAACGGTTGTATATACAGCATCGTTTGGACATTTTGCACATGGTACTCGTAATGCACCTGAGGGATTGGCATATTTGAATGATGACGGAAGTGCAGATCCTCGCGAATTGGTTGAACACAACGGTCAATTTTTGATGTATGAAGGTCGTAACGTACTTGTTCCTTTGGCGGCAGGGGATAGAGTTTTTACATCATCAGAAACAAAGGATATTTTATCCGGACGTGGTATTCCGCATTATGCGACAGGACTTAATAATGACGTTATTGAAACTGAAAAAATACAAAGTGTTGGTTCATCAAGTGGAGCAAATGTAACTATTGGAAGTGGCGCAATATCTATGACATTTCACATTGATGGTGCTAAAGACAGTAATGTTGTTGAACAGATAAAGGCACATGCACCTGAAATAGCACAGTTAATATCAGATGAAATTGACCGACACTTAATAGCGTCATTTGCTAATTCGGGAGGTGATAATGGGTGAGAAATTGTGAAAGTATAATTTTTATAATTGAAAAAGGTACACATGATGTATTATCAATACCTTGGACACCACAAAAAATAAAATTCCGTTCGGGTGGACAAAATTTTGCCGAATATGACATAATGGACCTGGGTACTATTCAAGAGCCTACTGGTACAGGTGTGCGTTCGATTCGGTGGGATGATGGTATATTACCCGGTAGAATGCAAGCAAATATGCCTTGGCAAAATGGTGCTTGGCAAGCGCCTGTCAATTTTCAAGGTATGTTTTCAATGTGGAAAGCTAATAAAACGGTACTTACGATTTTGATAACAGGTACACCGATTTGTATGGATGTACATCTTTCGGATTATGATATTACATATCAAGACGGATTTGGCAGTTATCATTATTATATAGAATTTACAGACTGCGTTAAACCGACATTCACTGTTACAAATGCCGAACCTGATTCGGCTGACGGAACGGACAGAGATAAAGACCCTACACCTGCAATATATACCATAGTTGAAAATGATACATTATGGGGCATCGCACAATGTTATCTCGGTGACGGGTTGCGTTGGGAAGAAATTTATGAGTTAAACAAAGATGTAATCGAGGACACCGCAAAACAGCATGGTTTTAGTAGCTCGGAAAGAGGTTGGTGGATATTCCCCGGTACCGTTATTAAAATTCCAGGAACATCTTCTGGTGATAACTCTGCCGGTGCAACAGTCGAACTTAACAATGCACCGATATATGTTTCGTCTGATGCGGAAAGTATTGCAGGCAGAGTGACAGGAACATATTATTTGTATGACGGAAAAGAAATTCTCGGCCGATATAGGATAACAGATAAATCTTCTGATGTAGGACGTACACCAGTTGGTGAATATGTCATTGGTTGGCTGCCAAAAGAGTATATATAAGATTAAACAAACAGAATAGCACTATTTTTTATGATAGTGCTTTTTTTGTACGATTTTTAGGAGTGGGGTTAATGGATTATGTAAGAGTGGCTTCAAAGTCTTCACCAATATACAGCATTCATTTTCTTAATTCTGATAAATTAGATGTATTTGTTGACGCAGTGACAACGGATTTAAAACTTACCGAAAATAAAAACGAGCTTGCTCAAAAGGTAACGATAAGCCTTGTAAACTGTATGAACGGCGAGTATTTGTTATCAGAATTAATTAATGTGTGTGATAGGGTGTTTATATATGCCAATGACGGTGAAGAGTGTAGAGAGGTTTTCAGAGGGTATATATGGCGTAAAAATTATCAAAACAAGCAGAAGAAAATAATATCTTTGACATGCTATGATAATTTGATTTATCTGCAAAACAGTGAGGATAGCTATTATTACCCTGCAGGTTGGAAAACAGTAGATATATTCAATGATATATGCTCAAAATGGGGCATTGAAATTGTATACAATTATGAATCTATTGAACATAAGAAACTACCTCTTTCAGGTAAAATTTCAACTATGTTTACTGACCTTTTGGACCGAGTAAAAAAGAAAACGGGTATAAAATACGTTATACGCAGTGCAGAGGATATTATCTACATAGATAGGTATGGAGCCAATGCAAATGAGCGTGTTTACGAAATTAACCGTGGCGAAAATGCAATATCGACCGCAAGTAATATTTCGATGGAAGACGTTGTTACAAAAATAATCTTCACAGGCAAAGCTGATGATGACGGAAAAGTATCTATTACAGGCACTTTGGAGGGGGATACAGCAAAATGGGGAACACTTCAGAAAGTCATTAGAGATGATACAGAAGATGAAAAGTCAAACAAGTCAGATAAAGAAAAGGAAGACTCTTTGTATGAAAATGCTCGTGATGAAGGTCAATATATTCTTGATGAAAAAGGAAAGCCTAAAGAAACATATGAAGTAACAGCTATAAATAATCCATGGATACGAAAAGGCGAGCTTGTTAAAGTAGGTGCAGGCGATATGAATTTTCGATATATTGTCACAAGTATTACACATAATGCAGTAAATCGACAAATGAATATTGATTTTGAACTTGCAGATGAAAGTAAGTTATAGGGAGTGGTTATATGAATGCGTTTGATAGGTTAGGACGAACACTTCAGGCACAGATGAATAACGCTGTAAATGAAGGTAGAAGTGTTTTAATTGAATACGGTACGATTACATCAGATTTTGGACTTAAGGTCGCCCGCTTTGATACCGTTATTCCAAAAGGGGAGTATTTAATTGATAAGAGATTATCAATAGACTATAAGCCTGAGATTGAAGTTGTAACGTCATTATCTGACGGTCATAGTCACACTGTTAAAATTCCTATCACAGAGGGGATAGAACGTATTAAAGCGGGCGACAGAGTATTGGTATGTTGGATAGACGTTGATCCTATTGTTGTTGCTGTTATTGTAAGTAGCAGTGACATAGGAAAGGAGAGTTAATTATGGCAAATCTGTTTCCGACAGCAAATAACATTATGACGGTGCCGTTGGATAATCTTAAACAAAATACCCCTGTCGGATATAAACGTAGCTTGAAATTTGATTATGATACAGGTGATTTTGTTCGTGACGGACAACACAGATTAATTTCAGCGTCAGGTGTTGAGGCATTTAAACAATGGTGTGAAAATTGTATCTCAACGGACAGATATGCGTATAGCTCATATTCGACCGATTTTGGTATTAATTTAGATTTGATTATGGCATTGCCTGATAAAGCTGCACAAGAAATTATGCTGAAAAAAGAAATAACAGAGGCGATAATGGCTGATGATTATAAAAGGGCAAAGTCAGTAGATGATTTTTCATTTAATTGGATTGATACCGATGCGGTTGAGGTGGAATGTACGGTAACAGGCATTGATAATGCCGAGATAGATATAAAAGCTACGGTAGGAGGGTGAGAATATGTCGCAATTTATTATTCCTGATTTTATAAAAAATGCGGATGTCAATAAGATACATAAGCGAATGAGAGATAATCTGCCAAATGATATTGACAAGTCGGAAGGTTCGGATGTTTGGAATTTAACATATCCAACGGCATATGAACACGCATATTTTGCACAGTTTTGTATTCTGAATGCACTACGATTAATATGGCCCGAATTTAGTTATGGTACATATGCAGATTATCACGGAGCATGCAGAGGCATGGCAAGACGAAAGGCGCAGCATGCTACAGGAAGTGTCAAGATTATAGGGAATATAGGTGTAAATATCCCCAAAGGTACAGTTTTTACTACTGCACAAATCGCTGATGAAAGTGTAACGGAGTTTGTTACAACAGAAAATGTGTCAATAGGTGATAATCAAACGGTAACGGTTAATATCATTGCGGCTATAGCGGGAAAATCGGGAAATGTTCCGGCAAATACTATCACTGTTAATAGTGATAAAATTGTCGGTTTATCCAGTATTACAAATGAAACAGCTACAACAGGCGGCTATAATGAAGAAAGTGATGAAAATTTTATTGAGCGTATCAAGGAATATGACCAGTCACAGGATAATTCTTTTATCGGAAATGATAACGATTACAGACGTTGGGCGTTGGAAGTTGACGGAGTGGGTGAGGCTGTTGTAATCAGTCCCGAAGATAATCCGAATGTTGAAGATGATAGCGGTGTTGTAAATATTATCATAGTTGATTCAAACGGTGTACCTGCAGATACAACATTATGTGCGGCAGTTTACAATCATATTATGCAACCGGTCCCATTATCAACAGACGGAAAAAAGACGGATGGTCAAACCACCACAATCGAACGGCTTGCACCGCCCGGAGTTATTCTTGAGGTTACAGCACCAACAACTATAGCTATTAGTGTTTCGGGCTTAATTGAATTGGATAATACAGTTGGAATTGAAGATATAAAGAGTAATTTTATTTTGTCAATATCTGAATATCTTGTACAAGCAATAAAAGACGGTGAAGTTCGATATAGTAAAATTGCCTCGATATTATCAAATACCGCAGGTGTAGCTGATTATAAAAATTTGATTGTAAACGGAAATAACACAAATGTACAGTTGATGTCAAATCAAATTCCTACAATATCAGAAACAACAATAAAATTTGATGTTGGCCTTGTAGACGGGTAGGTGTAGTATATGTATTCAACAGAATTAATGGAGCAGATATTAACCAGTGAGATAGGACAACAGATAATACAACGAGTTACCAATAAATATGGTAACAGTTATGTCGGACTATGGTTATTTCAGATTATCGGAATGTCTAATGACGAGGTTAAGGCAATGGTTGAAGATTTCAAAAATCAAACGTTGCCACAAACAGCGACATGGTCTTTATCATTATGGGAGCAGTCAATGGGCTTGCCTGTTAATGAAAGTGAGAGCGTAGAGCAACGTCGGCAGAATATTATAGAAAAACGTCGTAGACGAAATGCTATGAATCCTGCAAGAATAGAAGAAATAATATCAGCAATGACAGGTGCAGCTGTGCGAATGGACGAATATTACGCTAAAAATAGATTTGCAATATATATTTCATCTATTCCGTCAATGGTAGACGAAGAATCTGTTAGAAAAAAAATCAAACTGATTAAACAATCGCATAAAGTGTTTGATATATTTTATGAACAAGCTACTAAAGGAGATATATATGTTGGTGGTGTTATTCAAAAATCAAAAGAAATTACATTAGAGGAGGTATGATAATATGGAAAAATTCTATCCTACAAAAGCAGGTCTTGAATATGCTGCATTAACCGCACAAGGTAAAATTATAGAGTTTACCAAAGGTAAGTTTGGTGATGGGATAAGAAGTACAGAAAATATAGCAGAGCTTACTGATTTGATACATCCTCTTGGCGAATTGCCAATATCAAAAAAGAGTGTAAAAAACAGTACAATAATTACAACAACACAATTTTCAAATAGAGTTGGCAGCAGTATATTGCCAACTTTTTATTTGACCGAAATAGGTTTGTTTGCAAAGCTGGTTAATGTTGATGGTACTGATGACAAAGAACATCCGGCAACTTTAATAGGATATGCGTTTGATGTTCATGGTGATAAGATTTCCGGAACATCATTAAGTGAATTTATTATTAATATTCCATTAACTGTAGCTAATGCGGATAACGTAATAGTTGATATTGATAGTCTTGTATATCCAACATTAAAGCAATTTGAAGATGAGATTAATCAGAGAACAACAGAAGATAAAAAATTACAAGATAATTTGAATGAACATATCGATGATAAATCAATTCATTGGCAGATTTCTATGGGTGATAAAGAACCTACTGGCAACAATTATCTGTGGTTTGCACCGTACAACTCATAGGATTAAAAAACAAATCCACATCACATATTTATATAATACCAATGGATCAAATCATAATCAACCACGGATTAAAAGGTTGATAGAAAGGAGAAAGGTATAATGTAAGTGGCTGTTAGGTGAGTCTTTTTTACATTATACCAGGATTATAAATGACAGAGCAAGATATTATTATACGGCTAAAAGATGACAGCGGTAAAGAATATATATTATACCCAGCCACAAAAGCCGAAAATATAATTGGGGATTTTGATAAGTCTAAAGTCGGATTGGATAATGTACCAAATGTAGCGACCAACGACCAAACACCGACATTTATCGAATCAGAAACACGAACGAATATAGTCAGCGGAGAAAAACTTAGTATACTGTTTGGTAAGGTAAAGAAATTCTTTACCGATTTGAAAACGGTAGCATTTACAGGTAGTTATTCTGACCTGTCAAACAAACCAACATCACTTCCAAACCCTGCTAATTTAGGACTTTCCTTAAATGGTAGTATGTCATACTATAATGGTTCATCATCAACAAGTAAGTCGTGGTATGCTCCAACAAGTGCAGGCACAGAAGGATATGAATTAGTAAGTAATGGTAGTGGTGCTCCTGTATGGAAACACCCACCATATGCAGTGTGCAGCACAGCCGCAACAACAGCGGCAAAAACAGCTTCTATAACTAATTTTAGGTTGTCCGCAGGAGTAAGAGTGCTTGTGAAATTTACATATGCACATAAATCTTCAGATTCTGCTACGTTGAATATAAACTACACAGGGGCGAAAACAATTTGTATGGAAAAACCAGAAGCACCATATAGTAATTCATTTTCGTTTACATATATTACATCACAAAATTCTTGGCAAGCAGGGGATATTTTAGACTTAGTATATAATGGTACAAACTGGTGTGTTATAGGTTCTACTGGATTTTTACAATCAGGTAGATATTCGTCAGATATAATAATAGGAACTACGGACGGCAAATTAGGAGCGATTGGAGCGTATTGCGACTATATATGTGACGGAACAAATGACAGTGAGGTTATACAACAGGCAATAGATAACTTGCCGTCAGGTGGCAAAATTGTACTATTAGACGGTTCATATAATATAACCGAGGAATTAAAGTTGTCCCGTTCTGCAATATTTGAGGGAACATTAGATACCAGCTTGTCTGTTTTCTCACGGAGATTATTTAGGCACGACACCAGCGACATAATTGAAGCTACCTTTAAGCATATAAACATTAATTTTCACAGTCAAGATAATGACACAGAAGGATATGTTGGTGCATTTGAGAATTATAAACTTACTTTTGAAAATTGTTATATCTCAAAACAAACAAGTTATCAGAGTGTTTGGAGATTATTTTATAAGTGTAAGGTTAAAATGCTAAATACTGACTTAGACATTGCCGTGCCAAATTCAGGGTGGAGTTCACCTTATGATTGTTTTTGGGTATTTGGTGAAAGTACAGTTGAACTGCTAAATACGCATATTTGGTTTATAGGTAATAATGCGGTAAATAATGGTGTGTTCTATGACAGTAAAGGTACTATGACAGGAGGTTGGATAACTAACACCAAAAAAGATACAAGTAACTATGGTGGGTCTTACATACTATATAATTCACCTATTACGTTCTTAGGTACACAAATACGTTGCCGAGAATTTGCACAAGACTGGAATACAAGTTCGTCTGACGGATATAGACCGAGCCTTGACAGTTGTAAAATTGAAATATTAGACGGAGGAACTTTTGCTTGTTCTCACGCAAGCCATATTGACTTGGTTTTAAGTAGTAGTTCTAAAACAACAGATATATCGGCTTGTGCATTAATTTCTAATAGTAAGCTATTTCTTACTTTTGATTATCAGATTAAGTTAAATAATTATGCCTTTTTGGAAGCCTGCTATGTAAATAGGGTAAATTACAAAGGTTCAGGGTCATCTTCTTCTGCAAAAACCATAGATACAAGTACTGTAACTTCTATGGTAAAACCTAAATTTATAAATACGGAGGGAACAAATAATGAGTGATACAATTTATAAATACTTTAAGGTTGACGGAAACACTGTAAAATGTCAGGAATATTTAGTAGTTCTAAAGGTACTTAAATCAAGGGATTTTTTGAATAAACCTCTTTGTGATGACCCCGAAAACTATTTTATAGAGGAACATAGTTTTCAAAATAAGAACGAGATAGAGCTATTTAAGTCTAACTTTGTGGATAAGCATATGCTTATGTCCATACAAAGTATTGAAAAGTTAAACAACCCTTACACTTGGTTAGAGGGTGTAGAACTTAGAACTAAAGACCCTTGCACTGAATTAGCTGAAATAGTCAAGTATGGTAGCAAGGAAGCCTATGAAGCTTCCTTGCCTGAATATATAGATGAGTTTATGCTGAATACTGATGTAAGGGTGGCAATGTTGGAAATGGGAATAACTGAATAGGAGGTGCTAAATATGGAACACGGACGTTCATATGGATTGTGCAAAAAAATTGTAGCTGTTGGAAAGATGGGCAAAGAACAAATGCTTGAAAAATTTGATGTACTTGTTTTGTCGGGTGGATTAACTGATGATGACTACAAAGAATTGGTGGCAGAAATCAATAAGAATGAGGAGGGCTAAGTAAGTGGAAGTTGATGATAAGGAATTATGGGAGAGATTGACCGTAGTGGAGCAGTCCACGAAGTCGGCTCACCATAGACTGGATAGCCTTGATCGGTTGACTGAGAGCGTACATATTTTGGCGACTGAAACTAAGGCTATGAGGGAGGATGTTTCGGATATTACATCACGAGTTGATGAAATAGAAAAACGTCCGACCAAGCGATATGAAACAGTTGTAGGTGCAATAATTACAGTATTAGTTGGTGCTGTAATAGGGTACGTTGTAAAGATGTTAGGATTTTGAGGAGGTAATGAGTTATGAAAGAATGGTTTAAAGCCGCAGGTATTCGTGCTATTAAGACAGTAGCACAGACAGCGATTGCGACAATCGGTACGGCCGCCGTACTGGGTGACGTCAACTGGGTAATGGTTGCGTCAGCGGCGGCATTAGCAGGCGTACTGTCGTTGCTGACATCAGTTGCGACGGGATTGCCGGAAGTGAATAACGAAAAGGGGGAATAAAATATGACGTTACAAGATACCGTTGCACTGATGAATAGTGCAGATTATAAGGAACGTTTCAAGGCGGAATATTATCAATTAGCCAATAGGTTCAAAGGATTAAAGAAAATGTTGGAGGAATGGGACAGGGGAAAACTAAAATTTTCCCCAACGTGTCCACGCAGTACATACAACATACAACTAAACGCAATGGCTGACTATTTGGCAATTTTAGAGGCGCGAGCAGTAATGGAAGATATTGAATTGAAAGAGGTGTAATGAAATATGACAGATAAAAAATTTATAAAACTGATAAAAGAAACAATCGTTGACTATTTTAACAGTCATGTAGATAAGACAGATCATAAAACAATTACTGAAGATGATGTGTATATTGTTTGGAGTTGCAAAACTTTGCAGAATTTTAAAGCATTAGCATCCACAACTGTTTCAGATGGTATGTATTACGAAATAACCCATAACGGAGATAAGAACGAAACATACTTTGATGTTTATAAGAAGTGGGAAAATTTCGTTGTTAGAGGTGGTAAGTATGAGGACAATAACTGATGGTTTCCCAATCAAACAGTTCAATGGTATTGACATTGATACGTCAATACAGTCATCATCGGTAAACTATTACACATACAGTAGTCGTTTGGTGAAGTTTATTGTAATTCACTACACCGGAAACAAGAAGGACACCGCAAAAGCAAATGCAACATATTTTCATAATGGTTCACGAGGTGCATCGGCACATTTGTTTACTGATGATGATAGTTGTTATCAATCAGTTGCATTAAATAATGCCGCATGGGCGGTGGGCGGCACAAAGGTATATAAACATGCTGAGTGTCGCAACATAAACAGTATATCCATTGAAATGTGTTGTAGTGGTAATTCTATTGTGTCAGAAAAAACAATCAACAATACCGCCTATTTATGTGCTGAATTGTGTAAATACATAGGTATTACGGCAGATACCGTTGATATATTTGTTTTGCGCCACTATGACGTGTGGGATAAACAGTGTCCGGCACAGTGGGCAACTAATAACAGTGAAGGCTGGATTGCGTTTAAGGAAAAAGTAAAATCGATTTTAAGAAATGAGGAGGGACTGACAGTGTCACAATATGAGGAACTTATCGAAAAAATAAAAGAGTTAGACAATAAAAAGGCAGATAAATCAGAAATGATTTATGACTGTATCGACAACAATATGCCTGAATGGGCGCATAAGCCTGTTCAATGGTGTTTGGACAATGGTATTGTATCAGGCACAGATGACGCACATCTTGACTTGAACAATACAAAATTGTGGGTATGCGTTGTTTTATATCGTGCGGTAAAGTTTGTTGCCGGATTGATGAAAATTAAAATCTGATGAATAATCTATAAAAAGAAAAGCCAAACCGTATAGCAGACGATTTGGCTAGGTCGAACAAAAATATGTTGACCAAAGTTATAATAATTGTTCACGTATATTATACCATGATATTGTTTATTTTTCAATACTGAACATAGTAAGTATATAGTTTGGAGTTGTAGTAATTAATCTTTTTCTTTATACAAATTACTTTTTAATTGAGAAAAAACTGTATATGATTCTTTAATCAATTTATTCATATTTGAAAGCTTAATCTTAGTAATATATTTATTATTGCTATGTATTATGCTATTTCTCAAATTTCGTAACGTTGCCCATCTGTCAAAAAAACCGTTTGAAAACTTATCCATTTGTTTTTTTAGTGGTTCGTCCAAAAAGGAATCTGTAATATCAATAACGGATTGAATTCCTGCTGTATTGTATTTTGCTAAAAATACCTCGCTTCCAAAAGAAGATAATTTTAAATTAATCAATTCAGTAAAATAGTCATTAAATAACTGTTCAATCAAAGAGGCTAGCATTATTATATATGCTTTTCTAAATCGATTTTGAGCACAAGTATTTACTGCTGGTATTATACTTGATAATTGTTCACTGCTCATATATTTTTCTACTCCATAAGCAAATTCATCATCAATGGTTTGCCACAGAGTATCATCGTTATCAGGATACCTTTCACAAATTTTTTCATACTGATTTATGTATTTATCTAATTGTGTTTTATCGAATTTATCAAAATGATTTTTTAAAAAATCATAATGAGTATCTAAATTTTCCTTGTCATGTTCTTTTGAAAGTTTAAATAATGAATCTACTGTGTTCCTAAAATCAATTACCGATTGTGGAGGAAAAGCGTTGGACCAATCCATAGGTTCGGCACATTTATTGCATGTTAAATGTCGAGTACCTACTTTCCAATCTATTGATTTTATATCACCACATTTTTTGCAAATAAATATATATCCCATGATAATTGCTCCATTATATTTCTAAATTGATTTTTCTTTAGTATATCACTATGAAAGTAATATTGTCAATGTTGCTTTTTGTGATAGAATTTAATATTTGATTAAATATCGCAAATTTTAATCGATAACATCAAAATATCAAAAAATGATAAAATATATATTGTATGGATAAAATATAACAAATGTCACATCAACATACAAAAAAGTGATATACTATTGCAAGAGGGACGCAGAAAATGGCAATTAGAATTTTACTAAGCCGAAAGCTCGGTGAGCTACGGTGGAACCAAGCACAACTTGCACGAAAAACTGGAATAAGACCGAATACCATTAATGAATTGTATCATGAGTTGGTAGAACGTGTTAGCCTTGAGCAACTTGATTTGATATGTAAAGCATTGGATTGCAAATTATCAGATATTCTTGTCAGGGACGACGATTAATACATAATTTGTGCAAAATGAAGAAAGAACGATTATTTTTAATCGTTCTTTTTTGTGGGCTATTATGGATAACATCAGTGTGCAAAAGAACTTGCTCATTTGGAAATTGTCGGCTCACTTGTTGCACAGCTTTCAAAAAATGCTCCGCCTAAAGAGTGGAGCGAAATGGGCTCGTGGGAGTATTATTCGGATAATGGTGCGTCAGTGTTCCCACAAAACTCACAAGGCTCACCTTTTAATGCCGCAAGCATCGCCGTAACCGGTGATCCGCTTACAAATCTCTATGAAGACTTGGCTGCGGAACAAAAAGCACGTGCCGTATATGATAACATACTTAAATTGTCAGATGACCCTGACGTTAATGAAGTAATTAAATTCTTGCGCCAACGTGAAGTAGTACATTTCCAAAGATTCGGTGAAGCAATTTTGACTTATTCAAACAGATTTGGGGGATATATAGCGTGTGTGAAAATGCAATTTATAGACATTGAAAATTATAAATTTTTGCTTGAAATATTATTATTGATAAATGTTTAATATAACTTATTTGATATATATTTTTCTGCCATCAGGATATTCTACATACGGAGATTTTTTGTCAAAATCATATTTAGCAATAGGCAGACCTTTGAGCTTTTTTATTTTCTATTCTTACGGATTATTTAAAACGATATGATAATTCATTATCTGAAACACCACATGTACAATCAAATTCATCAAGTTTATTTTCTGTTGACATACTGTTTGATTCTTTCTTTGATTATAAGTTTTACATCGTGAGGTGTGGAAATGGCTTTATAGCAGTATTCTAGATAATGTAGTAAATAAACGATGAACTGATAACTATGGAGCATGTGGATTACTTAATGCAAAAATATTTGCGGAGTTAGATTATGTCCGATTTATAAAAGAAGTTAAAAACATATATTGCAGAACGATACGAAAAATACTATTTCATATCTATAGAAAACTGATATGATTTTAGGAATAATATTGAACAATTATTACTGTAATAGACCTTGATTTTATTCCTAAAATGTGATATGCTATATAAAACAACCTAAAAGAGGTACTATTATGGAATATATTAAGGTTTCGCAAGCTGCACAAAAGTGGGGGCTCTCACCACGTAGAGTTAGACTTTTATGCGCTCAAAACAGAATAGATGGCGTTGTTAAAAAGGGTAAATTATATATGATTCCTGAAAACACACCAAAGCCCATTGATGCAAGAACACTTAAGGGAATAAAAATTTCAAAGGAGCTCTCGACAATACTATTGAAAATTGATGCATTAAAAGCAGAACTTGACCAAAAGCGTCCGCTGACGCAAGGAGAGGCAGAAAGATTGCGTGACGAATTTATGGTAGACTTTACTTATAATTCAAATGCAATCGAAGGTAACACACTTACTTTAAAAGAAACGGCAATGGTTTTGGAAGGGATGACAATCGACCAAAAACCTCTGAAAGACCACCTCGATGCAGTTGGTCATAGAGATGCATTTTTATATATCGAAGATATTGCAAAAGACACAAAAATTAGCGAAACAGTTATAAAAAATATTCACTCACTTGTGCTGATGAATAGACCAGAGGATAAAGGAGTATTCCGAAAAATCCCCGTAACCATTATGGGAGCATATACCGAGCCTGTTCAACCATACATGATTGAGCCGAAAATGACTGAGCTTCTCAATGAGAATGAAAAACGAAAAAAGAAAATGCATCCCATAGAGAGAATTGCACAGTTTCATCTTGAATTTGAGGGCATACACCCATTTATCGACGGCAATGGCAGAACAGGAAGGTTACTGTTAAATCTTGACCTTATCCAAAACGGCTACCCTGCAATTAATGTGAAGTTTGCCGACAGAAAAACATATTATACTGCTTTTGATGAGTTTTACAAAAATAGTGATGCCGAGCCTATGATAAAACTTGTGGCAAATTATGTAATCAATCGAATTGAACAGTATTTGGAAATATTAAAATGATTTGAGAATAAATGTCTTTTTGTATGGTATAATGAATTTGAGTAAAAATCGTAGATATGCTATGAAGAAAAATTGACGAGTGTAGCGCGAAACGGAATTTTAAGTAGGTGCTCATAAAAAATGCTTTGACACAGCGGGGGGTACAAATTAATGGGACTGAAGTAAAATATTTTAAAGAATATTTTTCATGTTGATTTATCAACTTTATTTATAAAAATATACGAACAAAGGATTTTTTACAAACTTATGATAAGAGGTGAATTTATTGTTAATAAGACCATTTAGTGCGATGGCTTCATGGCAAGGATACGAATATCAAGCACATGTAGCTATTTATGTTGTTTTAAAGAAGATTGAAGAAACATTAACGATGAAAATGACTGTTGATAGTCTATTACTAGAAATTGAGGGCGCAGAGGATTTCTCAATCAAAAATAATGATCAATATATATCTTTACATCAAGTGAAGAGTGCGTCTATATCACTGAACGATAATGATAAATTTGCTTTTATTATTTCTTTGCTTCAGTATAATGCTCAAAATGGTTTTTACCACATTGCTCCAGGAACTCCTATTGCGACTGATTTTGTAGAAAAAACTATAAAAGTTATTGATGAATTATTAATTAAACTAGATCAGAAAATAAAAAAGACTTCAGAAGTGAAAAAATCAGAATATGATAATTATATAATATTTGATATGATAAAGTCTAATTCAAAAAAAGGAAGTGTATATAATATACTTGATTATATTTGTCAAGGTGATAAATCAGAAAAAAATATAAATAAAGCAATAGCTTTATTTAAAGCGGAATTAAATACATATCGTGACCGATTAATGGTTGATCAATCATACGTGACTGATTCTTCACTTTTTAAAGTTTGGGATGAATCTTTTGAAAATATTAATAATGTAAAAGAAAAAAGCTTTGAAATTATAGAAAATATATTGAGACAATCAAAACCGGAATGGGAAAAACTTATAGATAAAAAATATATTAGTTTTCTATATGATCAGACTTTTCTATTTGTAAAAAATAAAATTAATGACGATACTATTAGTAAAACTGGTGGCATCAAAAAAAGTATTATCAAGCTTACAGAAATATTTGATAATTTACTTGTTGATTATCATAAAAATGCAAATTCAGTACAGTATCAATATCACTTATTATGGGAAACAGTGCAAGAAGTATTTGATAATTTCCCAACGGAAAATAATAAATTGTGCGGATATGAATCATGCGATAAGTGCGAAGAATATGATGAATGTAATTTGGCACAACAGTGCAAACATATCAATTCTATTGATATAGATGAAATAAATGATTTTTTATACAAATTAATTTTAAAGAGACCGGAAGAAGGTAGACCAAACGAATTACCTACGTATAATTTAATAAGACGCTTATTTGCGCAAAGTTTAAAAAAAATTAGTTTATTAAAACATGAAAAAAATAATATTATACAAGCACAAAAAGATGGGGAGTTTTTTAGATTAACATTAGACTCCAGTGGTGAGATTGAAGAATTGCAAAGACAAATATGTGATGAGGTTCAATCAGCAAAAGGAGATAAACTTTTAATATATGAAAGCGATGTTTTAATAACTGATAATCTGAATGCGGATAATCTCATTTATGATGGAATTAAAGCAACGGTGATTGGCGAACAGGAATATCGCGAATTGGAAAATATTACAACAAACTCCATTGAAAAAATTAAGATTAATTGTAATAAACCTAAGGTGTTACGTTTGATAGATAGAAAAAATGCAGTAAAGGAGCTTAATCAATGAAAAATATCATAGAGATAATTCTTGACCATTGTGAATATGAAAAGAAGTGTATTGATGTACCTAACATTTGTTTTTATAAAAAAACAAACCCTAATATTGCAAATTACATTATCATATATGATGTTGATTGCTCGTCATATGAAAATGATGAGCATAAAATTAAAGAATCTTTAGATAAATTGGAAACAATATATTCTTTGGGCAAAAGTGTTGATGGTGAATCTTTAAAAGTTAAAATTCAAAGTTTATTTGATAATAATCAAGAGGCAAGTCAACTGGATAAAAACACATCAGCTATATATCTTTTGAAGTTTAACAATTCTGATCGTTTTAATTCAATGAGAAATTTGATTTACACAATTGAGGAATCATCAAATTATTTTAAGAGATATATACTTGCTTATACAGATAAACAAGTACAAATGCTAAAGAATAAAATCTCAGACTATGAAGAAAAAAACATAGAACAAATTTTAAGTGACATTGCAGATGATAAAGATGAGTACTATAAATTAATGAATGGAATGAATTCTGGTAGTTTATATGAGTTGGTAATAAGATTGTTTTCGAAAATACCGTTTTTAAACTACAATTTTAAAGTTAGCTCTATGCCAATATCTATTGAAGAGGACATTAATAACAGATTGCCAAATAATTTGAAAAATTATGATAATGTATTGAAAAACATAAAAGAAGACGAATTTGATGAAGAAACAATACTAGCTATGATAGATCATTGTATTATTAATGATAAGGAAATTGAAAAAGAATTAGAGACATTGCTTAAAGTTGATAATTAATTAAGAGGTGAATAAATATGCCATATAAAATCGCCAAACTTAGAGTGAAGAATTTTAAATGTTTTAATAACAAAATTAGTTGATTGTCTTGAAAAATGCTTGATTTACGGGCATATTCGCAGGTTTGCAGATTGATTTTACTACTCATTTACTACTTTTAACGAATTGAGCCTTGATATGCAAAAGCACCTGCGAAGCTGCCGGATAAACCACTACACCACCTTACGCGGCACGTCGAAAAGAAAAAATAAAATAAGCACCACCTATAAGGCGGCGTTTCTCACTCCCACACAGGAGAACAGGAACGCTGCTTTTTTTATGCCCTCATGTTACGCAGTAAGGGCAAATAAAGCCTTGATTTATGCGGCTCTTAGAGCGCGGAAATGAGAAAGGCAAGGGTTGATACCTTTTCCCTCAAAACCGCGTTTCTACTGCGTAACAAATCCAACCAAAGGAGTGATGAAGCTATGGCAGTTTTCCGCGTGGAAAAGAACAAAGGTTATACGGTTATGAGCAACCACCATTTACGCAACAAGGAACTTTCCCTAAAGGCAAAGGGCTTGTTGTCGCAAATGCTCTCACTTCCCGAAGATTGGGACTACACCCTTGCAGGGCTGTCCCTTATCAACCGGGAAAGTATCGACGCTATCCGCACCGCTGTATGGGAGCTTGAAAAAGCCGGATATATCACAAGGCGGCAGGGACGCGACGAGAAAGGCAAAATGACCGCTATTGAGTACACCATTTACGAACAGCCACAGCCCCCGGCATTGGATTGTCCGGTATTGGAAAATCCAACAGCGGATAAGCCGATATTGGAAAATCCGACACCGGATAACCCGACGTCGGAAAATCCAACGCAATTAAATAAAGAGATACAAAAAACTAACTTACCAAAAAAAGAAAAATTAAATACAGATATATCAAGTACCCATTCCATTCCTTTCCATTCCCTAAATCCCTCTCCCTTAGAGGACGCGGCACAGCTGCCGGAACGGAAGCGAAAGGAAGCGACAGACGCATACAGCGTGTATGAGGAAATCATCAAGGACAATATCGAGTACGACTATCTGATACAGGACAGATACCTTGACCGGGACAGGATAGAGGAAATCCTTGCCCTTATTCTTGAAACCGTCTGCACCAAACGAAGAACAATCCGTATCGCCGGGGACGACCACCCGGCAGAGCTTGTAAAAGCAAAATTTATGAAACTGAACAGCGAACATATCCGCTTTGTACTGGACTGTATGCAGGAAAACACCACCAAAATCCGCAACATCAAGCAGTACATGAAAGCTGCCCTTTTCAATGCTCCGTCTACGATTGGCAGCTATTACACGTCCCTTGTATCTCACGATATGTACGGCGGGCGCACTATCCAGTCGGCAAGAAGCAAGGGCATACCCGATTACACCTGCAACGAGGGCGAAAGCCTGTAAACCAACCCAAAGGAGGATTTTATGATGACACAGAAAACAGGAGCTTTGATTTTTGATGAAACCGCTGACCGCTACGACATTCGCTTTGACGTAAACGACTATTACGGGGGATTGCATTGCGGCGACTGCATGGAGGTCTTTGTGCGGGGCAAATGGAAGCCGACCCGTATGGAGTACGGGGACAACTGGTATCTTGTGGGTATTCGGGCGGCAGACCTTTCCGGGCTGCGGGTACGGATTTAACAGGGCGGCGTGAAAGCGGATGCTCTTTTTTCATGCCCGTCCCGTTTCCCGGCGGCGGGCATACCACCATAGAACACGAAAGGAGGACACCCATTGCAGGAGGAAACCAACGAAAAGACCATAGCCCTTTACATCAAGACCGGAAAGCTGACCGCGCAGCAGCTCCAAAAGGCTATGAAAGCCCTGCTTGCACAGATGAAAAAGCAGCATGACAAACAGAAAATCCCGCATGGCAAGCAGACCCTAAAGCAGCTTATGAAGCAGAACGCGGGCGTTTCCAACATTGAAATCACAAAGGACAATATCAAAGCCTTTGAGAGTACGGCGAAAAAATACGGGATTGACTTTGCCTTAAAGAAAGACAGCACCGAAACCCCGCCCCGCTATCTTGTGTTTTTTAAGGGACGGGACGCGGACGCACTGACCGCAGCTTTCAAGGAGTTTTCCGCAAAGAAGCTGACGCAGGAACAAAAGCCCTCTATCCGCAAGCTGATTGTTTCCCTCAAAGAAAAGGCGGCGGCTCTGAACGCACAGAGGGAAAAAGTGAAGAAAAAGGACAGGGAGGTATCGCTATGAAGCCGGAACTTAAAAAGCTGCTTATCCTAAATGCCCCCTATCTGCTCTTTGTCTATCTCTTTGACAAAATCGGACAGGCGGTGCGGCTCTCTCCGGGGGCTGACCTGTCCGGCAAGGTGCTTTCCCTTGCAGACGGCTTTTCCGCTGCCTTTGCAAACCCGCTTCCGAGCTTTGCACCTATGGATTTGCTTATCGGTATTGTAGGGGCTGTCCTTATCCGGCTGATTGTCTATGTAAAAGGCAAGAATGCGAAGAAATACCGGAAAGGTATCGAATACGGCTCTGCCCGTTGGGGCAACGCCGAAGATATAAAGCCCTACACCGACCCGGTATTTCAAAATAACGTGCTGCTCACACAGACGGAACGGCTTACCATGAACAGCCGCCCAAAGCAGCCAAAGTATGCAAGGAATAAAAATATCCTTGTTATCGGGGGAAGCGGCAGCGGCAAGA